>Ga0310121_10000027_pt1 | contig 135218 bp, 111 predicted proteins | sample CB27_Tmax_986_MG_FD_203504 | JGI IMG/M metagenome (GOLD analysis project Ga0310121, IMG submission 203504) | Marine microbial communities from Western Arctic Ocean, Canada - CB27_Tmax_986 | ecosystem: Environmental > Aquatic > Marine > Oceanic | place: Canada: Western Arctic Ocean | collected... | reverse complement strand
CTGGAGGCGCGCATCACGACGATTTTGCCCGGCCAGACGGCTTGCTTGCGGTGCCTCTATCCGCGTTTTCCCAGTGAATGGAAACGCGAATTTCCGGTGTTTGGAGCTGTAGCGGGGACGGTTGGAAGCATGGGCGCCATGGAAGCCATTAAGCTGATCGCCGAATTCGGCCAGCCCCTGGCGAACCGGTTGCTGGTCTATGACCTCCGCGATTTTTTCTTCCAAACGGTCCATATTCATCGCGATCCCAACTGTTCCTGTTGTGGCACGGAAAATTCGGGTGTGGAACAAAAGTGTTGATCGATTCAAGGATCTCCGCTACCCCCGGGTGTCTTCCGACTGGCGAGAGGATCTCGGGCATGCTAGTCTGGTTGGCGGGCCGGGCCTCGCGATTGTAATTCCAGACACACGTAAAAATCTTCTGTCCGTGTAAAGTCGATGCCACCGCTAAACTGCTTTGCCATACGAACGACGATTTGCCTGGTCGCAATTTTCTGCGGGGATCCATGGCTACTGGCTGGCGACTGGCCAATGTGGCGCTACGATGCTTACCGCAGCGCTGCCTCACCCCATGAATTACCCGCTGAACTCCGCTTGTCTTGGGTCCATCAGTACACGCAGCGCGAGCAGGTCTGGGACGATCCACTCAACCAGGACTTGATGCCGTATGACCGGATCTTCGAGCCGATCATTCTGAATGATCGGATGTTCTTTGGTTTCAATGACCGTGACAAGGTGGTCGCTATCGACCTGCAGTCAGGCCGTCAGTTGTGGCAGTTTTTCACAGATGGACCTGTGCGGTTTCCCCCAGCGGCTGCCGACGGCAAGGTGCTTTTCACAAGTGATGACGGGTACCTCTACTGTGTGAATGCCGTGGACGGGCAGCTGTTGTGGCGTTTCCGCGGTGGCCCATCGAATCAGAAAGCTATTGGTAATCATCGTGTTATTTCTGCCTGGCCTGCCCGGGGTGGCCCGGTGATTCGTGACGGTCATGTCTACTTTGCTGCCAGTATCTGGCCGTTCATGGGAACGTTTCTCTACGCCTTGGACGTGGAAACTGGAAATCTGATTTGGGTGAATGATTCCACCAGCGCGCAATACATCAAGCAGCCGCACGGGTCACCATCGTTTGCAGGTGTGGGCCCGCAAGGTGCGCTGGTCGCCACGCAAAATGTGTTGCTTGTACCCGGTGGGCGAAGTGTACCGGCTGCCTTCGAGCGGACAACGGGAAAGTTCATGCACTTTACAATCGGAGGGAAAGGGACAGGAGGTTCCTTCGTTTGTGCTGACGAAAAAGATTTCTATGTACATACGCGTAGGCGCGGTGTTCGCGCGTGCGACTTGCAGAGTGGTAAGAAATCGAAGCACGTCGTCAACGAGCCGGTGCTTGTTGATAGTGGCATGGTCAGCTTTGATGGCAGCCTGTTGCAGGCAAAAACGAAAACCAGCACGTTTTCAACCGCTGTCGATGCTGGGGGCGATGTTATTCAGGTGGGAAGCCGTATCTATGCGGCCGGCAAGGACAGGATCACCGCCGTGGACCAGGACGGGCAAGTGATGTGGTCGCAACCGGTCCGGGGTCAGGTTTTGCGGCTTCTTGCCGGTGGTGGTAAATTGGTCGCAGTCACGAAGGATGGCCGCATACTTGTTTACGGTGAGAAATCGGTTCTGGATCAGCCGCTACGAGAGTCCTTTGAACTTGAATCCTCGGAAGCCGAATCAGAAACGAGTGCAGCCCAGTTGATTGACCGTACCGCTGCCACGGAAGGGTATGCCATTTGGTACGGTGCGGATGACGCTCGACTTCTTTCGTCGGTACTACAGCAGTCCAAGCTGCGTATACTTGTGGTAGAACCTCGAGACCAGCGAGTCAAAGAGCTTCGCCAGGCGTTCGATGCTGCGGGGCAATATGGCGGGCGGATCACCGTGCACAAGGGTCATCCACGATCATTCATGGCACCCCCCTATATTGCGAATCTGGTCGTTGTTGGACCGTCCTTGACTGAGCAGGATCGGTTGTCCCAAGATCTTAAGTCGCTCTACCAATCAGTTCGCCCCTATGGGGGCGCCCTCTGGTTGTCTGCTTCGTCGGGAAAGTCGCAACACCTTGGGAAATTGGTAGAACGGCAAGAACTGGAAAATGCCCAAACGATTGTCTACGACGAAGGTGTGCTGGTTGTCCGAGTGGGCCCATTGGCAGGCGCCGCTGATTGGACCCATCAGTATGGGGATATCGCCAATACGGTCAAATCGAATGACCAACGCGTCAAATTACCCTTGGGTGTACTGTGGTTTGGAGGTAGTTCCAATCTGGACGTGTTACCTAGGCACGGACATGGACCACCGGAGCAAGTCGTAGGTGGCCGTACGATTGTTGAAGGCATCGATTCGCTCAGCGCTCGGGACACGTACACCGGGCGGGTCCTCTGGAAGCGGACTTTTGACAGCCTCGAGAATTTCGGCGTTTATTTCGACAAGACCTACAAGGAGACTCCCCTCAGTACGGCTTACAACCAGGTACACATTCCGGGAGCCAATGGGCGCGGCACGAACTACGTTGCGACTGAGAAGGAGATTTTCGTCATTCTCGGAAGCCATTGCGAGGTGTTGGATGCACGAACGGGCGCCACGGTGCGCCAAATCAGTATGCCATCCAGGGAGCCAGGCAGAGGAGCGCCCTTGTGGGGATTCGTCGGTATTTATAAAGACGTTCTGCTGGGTGGAAGAGGTTTTTCCAACTACAGCGGCAAAAAAAGAGATCGGGCCTCACGACAGGAACTGTCGATTCTTGATATGTCTGCCAGTGATGGTTTGGTTGTTTTCGATCGGGAAACTGGCCGCGTCCGGTGGCAGTTGGATTCCCGATTCAGCTTTTTGCACAATGGGATCGTGGCCGGCCGTGGTCGCGTTTATTGTCTCGACAAGTTGCCAAACAGCGTCGAAGCCGGACTTCGTCGCCGTGGTATGTCCCCGGATCAAAAGTATCGTCTGGTTGCGTTGGATGTGCGGACGGGCGAGTTGCTGTGGGAGCGAGAGGCCGATATTTTTGGAACCTGGCTAGGCTATTCCGAGGAGCACGATGTTCTGCTCCAGGCTGGTGCTCTAGCCGGTGACCGGCTGCGCGATGAGGTGGGCCAGGGGATGATCACCTATCACGGCGCGGATGGATCTGTGATCTGGAAGGATTTACAGCTTGCATATACTGGACCTTGCATTTTGCACCATGACACGATCATCACCAACGCGAATTCTTACCAGCGATCCAGCGGCGCGTACAACTTGCTGGACGGTTCTCCCAAGCTGATCACGAATCCACTTACCGGACAGCAGGTTCCTTGGCAGTTTACAAGGAACTATGGTTGCAATACGGCGATTGCCAGTGAGCACTTGTTAACGTTTCGTTCAGGTGCGGCTGGATTTTATGACCTGACAGGTTTAAGTGGCACGGGAAATTTTGGTGGTTTCCGTTCCAGTTGCACGTCAAATCTGGTCGCAGCGGGCGGGCTGTTGAACGCCCCGGACTACACGCGTACCTGCTCTTGCAGCTATCAGAACCAAACTTCGTTGGCGCTGGTCCACATGCCTGGCCTGGAGACTTGGACCAATAGTGTTTACGGAATCGAGGATCGAGTTCGACGAATTGGCATCAACTTCGGGGCGCCCGGTGATCGCCTGAGCGATGCAGGTACAATGTGGCTGGACTATCCGAGCGTCGGTGGCGAATCGCCCCAGGTCATGGTGAAACTGAGTGGAGATGGGGCGTCTTATTTTCGCCGCCATGTGTCGGCCATTGATACGGATGATCACCCGTGGGTGGCCTCGTCGGGAGTGGAAAACGTCAGAACAGTGTCTCTCCGTGTAGCGAATCGCTTGCCTGCGGTAAGCGAACTGGTGATTCCTATCGCGGCAGATCGTGACGATGCGGAAGAGCGTTCTGACGGGTCGATGTATCTAAACAGCAGTGATTTAGAACTGAGCGAGGATGCTTCGCCGCAGTTGGTTGGGATGCGTTTCACGAAGATTCAACTCGGACCAGATGACGAGATTCAAGATGCCAGGATTCAGTTCACTACAAAAGAAGTAGGTGAGGATCCGGTGCGACTGCTGATCCAGGCTGTGGCGGCGGATGATGCCGTCAGCTTTAACGCCAGGACCTATGACATTTCGTCACGCTCTAAAACGACCGCCACCGTGGCATGGTCTCCTGGTCCCTGGGGAAAGGTTGACAGCAGAGGTGCCGATCAGCGGACACCTAATCTGAAAGAACTTGTTAACGAGGTCATTCATCGTCCAGGTTGGAAGCGCGGAAACGCGATTGCTTTTGTTATTTCCGGAAAAGGGAAACGTACGGCAGTGTCCCGCGAGAACAATGCCGCACAAGCCTCCCAATTGAAGATCAAACTTGGCGATAGTTCTTCTCAAAACAACTCCGTCGTCGCCAAGTCTGCCAGCGCCCACTATACCGTCCGCCTTTACTTTGCCGAACCAACCGATGTTGCTCAGGGCGAACGAGTGTTTGATGTGGCTCTACAGGGTCAAACCGTGCTGCGCAACTTCGATGTGGTCAAGCAAGCGGGGAATTCGTTGCGAACCGTTGTTCAACAATTCCCTCACATCGATGTGAAAGACGTGCTGGAAATTTCTCTGACACCGAAATCTGACGGATCGGTTGGCCCCATCTTGAATGGTGTCGAACTGGTATCCGAGTAATGTGCCTCCACCGTCCGGTCACCCCGTACGGTGCCAGTGATTTCGACGCGCACCCCGTTTAAAGTACCTGGCAAGGTCAGCGCTGATCAAGGAGTGGTTTGAAGACGTCTTGGCCGGATGCAAAACAACCGTGGTACCCTTTTGTCTTCGATTTATCGATCACGTATACTCGGCATCCGTCGGGAATTGTTATCCAGTATTTCGGACCTCGCCGATCAGGGAGTGAGCAGCAATGGGCGTCAAGATCAACCGGCTGGAGGAGTACATCGGTGCCGAGGTGGAAGGCGTTGACATCACTGCGCCCATCGATGAACAGACCTTCCGGCAGTTGCGAGATGCGTTCTATAAGCACTCGGTGCTGGTCTTTCACGATCAGGACATTACTGACGCACAGCAGGTCATTTTCAGCGAAGGTTTCGGTCCACTCGAAATGAGTTTGCCCAGTGATCCCTTTGGCGGTGGCGGACCCATTTTCAAAATTTCAAATGTCGATGCTGACGGTCAGGTCATACCAGCGGAAGACCCTCTGGCGCTGTATCAGTCTGGAAACTTGCTCTGGCACTCCGACGGCTCATTCAGAGAGGTGCCTTTACGAGCATCTTTACTTTCAGCAAAAGTCATTCCGCCAGAGGGAGGTGAAACAGAGTTTGCCAGCCTGCGCGCAGCGTATGCCGCCCTGTTGCCCGAAAAAAAGGCTCTTCTGGAGGGTCTCGTTGCCGAACACAGCATGGCCCACTCGCGTGCCCAGGTCGCTCCCGACCTGCTGAGCAAATCCTTTCAGGATGAGGTGCCTCCTGTTCGACAGCTTCTCGTCCGTACGATTCCAGCAACAGGCGAGAAGGTGCTCCTTATCGGATCGTACGCGTCCCAAGTTATCGGTTGGCCGTTCGGGAAGGGGAGGGACCTGTTGCAGGAACTGTTGCAATGGTCCACACAACCACAATTCGTCTACCGTCATCAATGGCGAGTGAATGATCTGGTCATGTGGGACAACCGACTTTGCCTTCACCGGGGCCGACCCTGGGATGTCGGAAATGATAAACGCATTATGCACCGCACCACCCTTGCCGGCGAGGGATCTACCGTTGAACAGGATTAAAATGCAACTTGGGTCAAGGTCTTCGCTCCGTTATGCAAAGATCAGGAGGTGTTGCGATCAGCGGTCCTTTTCAATGGCGTCGATGCGTGTCGTCCCACCGGCCCGTTCACAGGATTTCTGAAATCAGTTAGATTGCGTGTCGTTTACTACGCCCTGCAATTGTGGTTTCTGGAGTTGCTGATGGACTTACATCTCACTGACAAGATTGCCTTGATTTCAGGAGGCAGTCGAGGGATTGGACGAGCAACCGCTTTGCGATTTGCCGAGGAGGGTTGCAAGGTGGGTATCTGCGCTCGTGGACAGGAAGGGTTGGATCAGGCCGTCGGAGTTCTGCTTGGCTATGATGTCGAAGCATTCGGCCTAGTTGTTGATGTATTGCAGCCTGGCGAGATCGAGCGGTTTGTGAACACCGCTGCCAAAGCTTTGGGAGGAGTCGACATTCTTGTCAATAATGTTGGTGGTTCGGTTGGATCTCGTGAGTTTATGGACTCCAGCGATACGGACTGGCAGCAGACCTTTGACCTGAACCTCTTTCACGCAGTACGAGCGACTCGTGCTGCCGCCGTTCATATGCAACAACGTGGGGGGGGTAGTGTTGTCAATATTTCTTCGATCTCCGGCTGGAAACCGTCGAATCAAAACGCGCAATATGGTGCCGCCAAGGCGGCTGAAATGTTTCTCGCCGGCGCGCTCGCATGGGAATTGGCACAACACCCGGTTCGAGTGAACACCGTCTGTCCGGGATCAGTCTATTTCGAGGATGGAGCCTGGGACAGGTTCAGCAAAGAAAATCCGGAACAATATGAAATATTTCGCACCCGCGAATTTCCGGCGGAGAGGCTTGGCACGGATTTTGAAGTTGCCGATGTCGTTGTGTTTCTCTCATCCGACCGAGCCCAGTGGGTCAACGGCGCTTCGATTCCCGTGGACGGCTCACAGGGCAGACCGAATGCATTTTGATTTAACCGATCCTGCGGGGCGCTGCCCAGTGATTGTCTTGATAGGTTCTGCCCAGGAATGTATCGGCCTCCGTGTCATTAATGAAGGTCTCTTGTTGTGGGTCGAAATTCAAGGCGCGGCCCAGTCGAATGGAAAGATTGCCCAGATGACAGAGGGATGTCGTGAGATGGGCGATTTCCGCGTCAGCATTCGGTAGTCGATCTGTGCGAATTGCGTTTAGAAAATCGGCGACGTGGGCAGCAGTATCCTGCGGCACGAGCGGGACATCCAGGGCGTGCTGCTTATTGCGGTCCAGTCGCACTTGAAGTTTGCCGCGCCGGCTCATAAACATTTGCCCTTGCGTGCCATAAAACTCGACTCCACTGTCACATTGGTGGGGATAGTTTGTGGACCACAAGCGTTCTTCGTAAATCAGTAGCCGTTTCTTACCGGAGTTGTTGGTGGCAGCATATTCAAAATTGACCTGCTGGGTATCAGGAAATTCCGCCTCGTCGTCGTAGAAATAGCGCCCACCAGCGGCCGCCACAAACGTCGGATGTGATTCGACGCCCAGGCCCCAGCGAGCGTAGTCGATATCGTGGATGCCATCGTTACCGATTTCTCCCGTGCCGAAATGTTGCAACCAGTTCCATTTTGAAAACAGCGTGTCGTGGTAGGGTACCGGTGGTACTGGTCCCAGCCACATGTCGTAATCCAACTCTGGAGGAGGTTCCAGCAACAAGGCAGGTCCTCTGCCAGCGCGGCGCTGGATGTTCCATGCCTTGGAAACCAGGACCTCGCCGATCAGGCCGGCACGCAACAGACGCACTCCTTCGGCGATGGTGCTGGTGCTCCGCACCTGGGTTCCGTGCTGCACCACGCAATGGTTTCGTCGAGCCGCTTCGACCAGCAACCGCCCTTCGCGGATGTTGTGAGAACATGGTTTTTCTACGTAGACATGTTTGCCCGCCTCGCAAGCCAGGATGGTCGCCGGGGCGTGCCAGTGCACGGGTGTGGCAACGATGACGGCATCGATTGACCGGTCGTCCAGTATCCTGCGAAAATCGCCAGTCGCCAACGCTGTACTGCCAAACTGTTGGGCTGCTGCTGCCAGGCGGTGTTGGTGGGGATCTGCCACGTAAGCGATTTCTGCGTCATCGCGAACGGAGAATAGATTCGCGTCGAAGCGGCCACGGCCTCCACAGCCGATCAGACCGATACGCATACGCTCATTTGCTCCTGCTGCTCGCGCCTGGGATTTCCAGGTCATTGCTGCGGCCGCCGTGGTACCCAGGAAGGTTCGTCGATTGTTTGTCATCATCATTCCTCTGTTGCAGGGTGTTGCTTGGTGGTCGTCCAGATGGTCAGTCCGTTTAAAGGGCGGTCATGTCGGTTCACGACGATCCAACTGACTCCATAAGCCAGGGCAAAGAGCAGAGTGTTCGCGAGCGTACCTACCCAGAGTTTGTCGGGCATTTGCACGTTCCAGAATGGAAAGAAACGGTCGGCAACAGCCGAATCGACCCAGAGCCACCCGCCAATACTGAAGGCCGTCACAATCGTCGCCATCAGGGCGGCTCGACCATCGACACGCAACGTCAGAAATCCCAGCAGAAATAACCCCAGTAACCCGCCACTGAAAATCGACAGTAACGTTCGTTGTAAATCGTCGAGTGTTTCGGATGACCGCGTGTAATGGATTGCACAAGCCGTACTGATCATCGCAATACTAAAAAGTAAACTGATCATCTTGCCTACGAAGGCGTAATGCCGAGAATCCCGCTGCTTGCCCCACAGGCGTTTGTAGAAGTCGATCGTCACCGTGGCGGCAACCGCATTGATACTCGAATCCAGCGTCGACATGGCGGATGCAAAGAGTCCCGTCAACATGAAACCAGCCAGGCCAGCAGGCACTTGTGTGAGGATAAAGCGAGGAAAGACTTCATCTGCGGTCAGTCCTTCGAGTCCGGTGTCAGGTACCACCTTCACGAAAACGTAAAGGCATGTGCCGACAAACAGAAAGCAAGTCCAGGTAGGGATCGCCAGCAAGCATCCGAATGCGGCTGCGCGAGTTGCTGCCTTATCACTTTTGGCCGCTGCATACCGCTGCACGTTCGTCTGGTCGGTTCCCAAAAGCTGCATGAAAAGGACGAATTCAGCCAGCAGGTAGGCCCACACCGTTTTGCCACTGAGGGTCAGTTCCGTACTTCCCAGGTTGAATTTGTCGTCTTCCACTGCCACCTGTAAAAGCTGTCCGAAACCACCTGGTAATTGCATGACGATGATTGGAAAACAGATGAATCCTCCCACGATTAATGCGATGCCCTGGAATACGTCAGTCCAAATGACGGCCTGAAGGCCCCCGACAATCGTATAGATTGAGACGATGGTGCCCGCGATGCAAATGATCCACGGCAGAGAGTCAGCCTCAAGTTGCAGCATGGACTGGATTGCGAGCGAAACGGCATACAGCACGATTCCGGTACGAAAGAATTGAAACAACACGAAGCTCGCGGCAGCGTACAGCCTCGCCCACAAGCCAAATCGCCTTTCTAAATATTCATAGGCCGAACTGACACGTGATCGGCGATAAAAAGGGATGAACAGAAAGATGGCAATAACGATGGCAGGAATGTAAGTGAAATGTGCCAGACAATTTCGCCAATTCGATGCGCCAAACGCAAAGGCCGGCAATGCAAGGAAAGTCATGGAGCTGACGATCGTGGCCATCATTGAAAAGCCGACGGCCCAGCCGGGCATCGAGCGGCCTGCCAGAAAATACCCTTCATCGGTCTGACTTCGGCGTGCGCAGAGCAACCCGATTACAATCAATAATAAGAAACCCAAACCAACCACGATTTGATCGGTTGGTCGAATGGGGAGTGCAGACATCCGTTTCCTCATGTAGGAGATTGCCTACAGTATACCGATCCACTATCCGAAATTCATCAGGTTGGAGCATGAATTTCAGCGAGAAGAGTTTGGGTTTTCAACGCAATTGAACGAGCTTGTTGGGTAGTGAGGTGCCGGGCCAGTTCAACGATGTGGGGATGTGGGGTAACGACTTCGGCAGGAACCGGTCGCTGGAGTTGACGGGACAGTAGGATTCTTCGGTTGAAGTACCGGCCATTTCGCTTAAAATGATTGGTATCTTCACCGGAATGACCGATGCGACTCAGAGATGTGATCACAGGACGCCGACAAATTGGCGCTGACGCAGTCAGCGGGCGAGATCGTTTTCTGCATCCTCTCAATGTTTCATCACGGTTTGTGCATGCCATCACGTGGACCCTGATGGGTCTGAGTGCCCAGTTCGCTGTCGCAGAACAGGACTCAATCGGGGTGATTCGAGGTCATCTGGAACGGTTTTGTTTCGAGTGTCACAGTGAAGATCACTCGGAAGCGGGAGTCAACCTCCAGCGTTTAGCAACGGAGACTTCCTTTGCGCCGCATTTCAGAATCTGGCAAAGAGTAACGGACCAGCTGCACCAGGGACGGATGCCTCCTCAGGAGGGGATGCAACCCGACGATCTGCAGCGGCAACAATTACTTGCCGGTGTCCGTACCGGATTGCGCCAGGCAGTGGATCAGTATGCGGGTGATCCTGGCAGAGTGGTCATTCGCCGGCTTACAAGTGCAGAGTACGTGTACACTGTTCGCGACCTGACCGGGTTGGATCTTATGCTCGACCAGGGTTTCGGCAGCGATGCTGTGGGGGGGGCGGGTTTTACCAATACGGGAATTGTGCAATTCATTCAGGATTCGACCTTGGAACGTTATCTCGAAGCGGCCCGACAAATTTCGGATCGGGCTGTTCTGGGGGCCGGCCCGTTGACCTTCTACCAAGACCCCGGCCAGATTGGATTTGAACTATCCGCAGTCCATCGGATTCAGAAAATCTACCGGCTTCACGGATTTCGGACCGCGGCTGGAGAATTTGGTGAGGCATTTGGGCTGGAAAAATTCCCCCGGTCTTTTTTTGTAGCTTGGCGCTACAAGCACCGCGAGAAAATCGGCTGTCCCGACAGCTCACTTTCTTCGTTGGCGGAAGACGAAGAAATCGAGCCTCGATTCGCCGAGTATATCTACCAGTTGATGGGGCGGGACGATTTATTGTTTCCGACTTCAGAGATTGTCGATTCCTGGCGGCAGTTGCCGGTTCCAGAGGGCCCGGATGAGAAACTGTTGCTTGATGTTCGTCAGCAATGTGACGAGATCACAAAACAGGTACACACCTGGCAGTCTCGGTTTGCGGAGAATGCGGATGACCCGGAGCAATCGCCCGTTTTAAGAGAAGACCTCTTTCATGCGACAAAAACTTATGCGTTTGAAATGGATCTGACATGGCCGGAGGAGAGTACGACGTTAGAGATTGTCGTAACGATCGAACCGGCGATGCGAAACACGAATCCGGACAGTGTCGTCATTTGGAGAAACCCTGAAATCCAATTTCTGTTGAATAAGCAGGCAACGCAGGATCCCCAGCCTCTGCGGAAGCAGGTCACGTTACCGGTTGAAGAGGATCTGAAATTTGGATTACACCCACGGGGTGGAAAAATAGGACCGGATGACTTCGTCACGATCGGGGCGCAGTCTCTGACACTGGAATTGCCGATTCCGACCGGGGTGAACTCGGCTCGTTTGCAGATCACGCCAGAAATCGATACCACCTTTGGCGAAGATTGTATCGTACGTTCTAAGGTTGAGCTGAAAGCACCTCCGGGGGTTCCTCCGGTTTCGGGACTGTTGGCAAATGATACCAGCGCGGAGTTCAAGTCCTGGAAATCGGGTGTATTTCAGTTTGCCCGACTTTTACCCCCCAGGTCTCACGGCGAGCCGGCACCATCCGACCGCGACCCGATTCCTCCCTTGATCGACTCCAAATACAACAACCCGGAACGGAATAACTTCCATTCGAGAATCAAGTACTACCGCGACGACAAATTTCTTGTCAACAATATTCTTGACGGCGCTGTTCGCGAACGTCTCGACCAAGCGTGGGACGATGTGCTCGGATCGTTCGAGTTCCATGACTGGTGGTTGAGGTTCATTGCGCAGAAATTTGGGAACGAACTGGGTGACCGAACGATGGCCAACCTGGACGCGGCATGGATCGACGACCTACCCTCTGAAGCACGTCTCCACGTGCAGAAGTTACATCGCGAATTTCACTCGATTCATGCATCGTTTGAAGCGGCTCAGGATGGGCATGTTGAAGATGTGGTTCAGCTGGCTGCCCGTGCGTGGCGCCGACCGTTACTGGCATCGGAAGCAGAGCGCCTGCGGTCCTACTATCGAACGTTACGCACGGACTTGAAACTGGAACATCGTGTGGCGGTGGGGGCCCTGATCTCCCGTGTATTTGTCTCCCCAGAATTTCTCTATCGTGCAGAACACGTAACAGAAGAAAACCAAACCACAGCGCTGTCTGATTTTGAACTGGCTAGCCGGCTGAGTTATTTTTTGTGGTCCTCGCTGCCCGACGAAGAACTGAGGCGTGCGGCTGAAGAGGGCGAACTGAGTAACCCGCAGCAATTGGTTCAGCAGGCCCAGCGGATGCTCAAGGATCCCAAGGCGGAGCGGTTTGCCACCGAGTTTTTCGGCCAATGGTTTGGATTTTACCGTTTTGACCAGCACCGTGGGGTCGACCCGGAAAGGTTTCCGGAATTTGTGGACAGTCTTAAACGGTCCATGTATCAGGAAGCGATTGCATTTTTCGACCATGTTGTGCGTAATAATCGTCCGGCAAATGAAATTTTATTTGCCAATTATTCATTTCTCAACCGGCAACTGGCGGAGCACTACGGGGTCGACGTTGACCTTACGGATGAGCGGGTTCTGCAGAAAGTCGACGATGTCGGTCGCTTTCATCGTGGTGGGCTGCTGAGATTGGGTGCTGTACTGACGTTGACGTCGGCACCGCGACGAACCAGTCCTGTCAAACGGGGTGATTGGGTGCTCCGGCGTACGTTGGGAACGGCAGTTCCTCCACCGCCGGCGGATGCAGGTTCGATACCTGCTGATGATGTGTTGGCTGACGGCCTTTCCGTTCCGCAGCGACTGGAAGCCCATCGTCGTGACGTCGCCTGTGTCAATTGTCACTCGCGATTTGATGCCCTGGGGTTTGCACTGGAGGGTTTTGATCCGCTCGGTCGTTGGCGAGACCAGTACCGAGATGGTAACCCGATTGACACTTCCGGAGAATTGAGGGACGGCACCCGGATTTCCGGAGAGGATGGCCTGCACGAATATCTTGCCAGCCAGCAAGACCGGTTTCACAGGACTTTGTGCACCAAGCTTTTAGGTTACGCGCTGGGTCGCCAAGAATCCGTCGGGGACCTGCCGTTGGTCGAACAAATGCAAGAGCACCTCGCCCGGGGCGGGGGGTTATCAGAATTGGTCGAATGCCTCGTTGGCAGTCGCCAGTTCCGGTACCATGGGGTCATGACGGAACAGCCGTAATAGTCATGTGTTAAAGAGTCGGGATGGTTGCTGGCAAGCCACTACAACTTGGAACACAAACTGGTCGAGAGGTTGCTGGAACTGAATTGATTTGTCGATTCTGTAGTGCCAATTGACGGTCCAAAGACCTGCCCCAACTGTTAGAATATGGTAACAATGATTGCGGTCGCCCGGTTTTTAATTAATGTGGAGCCATGACAATGAGCGAACGCTTCCACTGGTCGACAGGGATTTCGCGACGTGGGTTTCTGCGCGGAGCCAGCCTTAGCCTGGCCTTGCCGTGGTTGCCGTCGCTATCGGTTCGGGCAGCATCTGGCAAGCGCATCGAGGTTTCGGATTCCAAGCCTCCGCAGAGATTTGCCTGCGTCTATTTTTCCAACGGTGTGGAACCGGTCCACTGGTGGGCGAAGGGCCGTGGAGCGGAAATGAAAGTCGGACCGGGGCTCGAACCGCTCCAGCCGCACAGTGAGGACATTGTTGTGGTGGACGGCTTGTATAACGCGCAAGCGGCTGCCAACCCGAGCGGTCACCTGGGCCGGATGCCCAATCTGTTGTCAGGAGCATGGGTCAGTCTTGACCAAAATGACCTGCGCGTGGGCCGCACGATGGACCAGCTGCTTGCCCAGAAAATCGGACATCAAACCGTGATTCCCAGTTTGGTATTGGGAGTTGAGCCGACCGAACTCCGTTTGGAAGACGGGGTCTCGATGATTTACGGATCTTGCATTTCGTGGGCGAAAGCGACGAGGCCGGCGACCAAAGAAATCTATCCTTCGCGCACCTTCGATTTAATCGTTGGTAACGGACGCGAGCGGAAACTGGACCGCAGCATTCTTGATCAGGTGCTATTCGATGCAAAGTCCTTGAGAACGCAACTTTCGTCAACAGACCGTGTCAAGCTGGACGAATATCTGGAGTCGATCCGTGACATTGAAAACCGGATTGACCGGGCTGCCGTAGACCAGCGATTGGAAGGCTGGAAACCGACCCTCACCAAACCGGACATGCTGCGTCCGCAAGACAAACTGCCCCAGGATGTACACGAGCACATGCGTCTGATGTTGGACCTGATCGTCCTGGCGTTTCAGATGGATCGGACACGAATTGCAACCTGCATGCTTAACAACGATCTGTCACAGATGAATTTCGGTTTTCTCGAAGGAGTGCAGGGCAGTTTGCACCTGGACCTGACACACAATGGCCATGACCCGGTGCTCGAGGCAATGTACCTAAAAACCAATCAATTCCATGTCGCACAGTTCGCATATTTTCTGCAGCGGTTGAAAGAGATTGATGAGGGCGGGCAATCGTTGTTAGACAGTTCACTGTTGTTACTCTGCTCGAATCTATTTGATGGCGATAAGCACCAGGCGGACCAGATGCCTATGGTACTTGCGGGCCGGGGTGGCGGGACGCTTGAAACGGGTCGTGTGCTGAACTACCTGGACAAGGGGGACGAAAATCGTCGCGCGTGTAGTCTTTATCTTTCTCTCATGGATCGCATGGGAGTCCAGATACCCCGCTTTGGCGACGCCGATCAGCGGCTTGCTAATCTCTGATGGTCGCGACTCTTCTGATTTTGCAGCCTCAAACCACCGTGCGATTCAAGTGGTCAGAACGGGGCAGCTCGCCTTCGGTGCCTACCGGGCTGAGTCAGCTGTTTCTTGAAAAGAGATCAGCGCTGTAATCGTCAAGAAGATCCTGGATCCGTTGGTTTTAAAATATGGTCAAGCCACTCCCTGCCCCTCTGTAACGCCAGGGTGTCATCACCCTGCGGCGTGTATAACAACCCCTCAACTTCTCGCAGCTGATAAACGGCTTTTGCCTGAGAAAGGTTCTTGTCGGCCAGATGTCCGGCAATCGAAGTGTGAAAATAAACCGCTCGTGGTGCTATCGCAGCCAGGAGTTGTTCGATGCGCAAAGGAGTTGCCAGCGTGCCGACGGAAGTAAGAGTTTCAGAGGCGATGGTGGCGACCAGACGCTGATCCAGGGCCCCTGTCAACAAGGCCAGTTGGCCAGCCGGCCCCTGTCCCGCACAGGCGATACGATTCCTGTCAACTGAGCGCATGGCTTCGAGAAGATCGACGGCCCGCAGATTGGTCCACACGGTTTGAGCGAGGTCCATGGTTGGTGCGATTGGAGGAACGATGCATACGTATCCCCGGGTTGCGAAATCTTCGGCCATCTTGAAGATCTGGGTCCGCTGCGCGGTCAACTCGCTTGTCGAATCCTTTCTCCCGGTTGCCTGAATGCAGAGTACGGCGGGGAGCTTGGCTCTTGCCGGGGACCGGGAGGGAATCAGGAGATCCGCATGGACTCGTCGTTGGCTGCTGGCCCGGAAAGTAATGCTTTGTCGGGTGTAGTGCTTGGTTGCACTTTGTTCAACCAGTTGGACATCAAGTCCGACACGTTCGGAACTCGGAGGAAGTGGTCCCAATTGATGTTGCATCCGGGTCACAAGATGTGCCCGTCGGCGACCCCAATCGAATGGTGAAGTGACAGGCGTTTTGAGACCAGTGCGGTTGCGCACGAGCAGCAGTGAATCGTCCGTATCGTAAGCGGGTACCCGGTGGTTACGGGCGGAATTCGCGGGTATGTTTTCCAGCCAGTACAGACCACTGCGACCGGAGACAACCAAATCAAGGTCTCCGTCGCCATCCAGGTCCTCCGCCTTCGGGTCCAGTCCAAAACCGACTTGCTCGTCATACGAAATGCGATTGCGGTGCCAGGTTCGGGTAGTGCTGCTGAATTCGTAGCGATAAGCGACAAGGGGATCATAGGCACCCGCATCGCGACCTTCGTGTGCCATGTAGCGTTTTCCAGCAACAAGTTCCATCCGGCCATTGCCGTTCAGATCAACCCAAAGAGGTGCATGACACTGAGACCAACTGGTGTCGATGGTGTGATGGATCCATTGACGCTTTTCGTCGACTTGGACTTGCTCCAGCCAGTAGAGTCCGAAACCATGGGCGATGGACCACACGATGTCATTGTCTCCGTCGTGATCCGGATCCACGACCAGGATGGGAATGCTGGCGGCTCCCAGTTCGAATTCGGGGTTCCAGCGCCAGCGATCGGTCCGCGCATTCAGTGGAGCCTTAAGCCAACCTTCAGGACCCACGATGTCGCCACGCCCGTCGCCATCGATGTCACCGAATCCGATTCCATGCCCGGCAACTTCATTTGGCAGGTTATGCTGGGACCAGCGCGGATGGTTGCCCCTTTCGACCGACCACCAAACGGCCGATTGCGTGCCATTGGGCAGAATGTCGATCTGTCCATCACGGTCCACATCGACCAGGCGCCCCGTTTCCATGTTATCAAAATGGCCCGCGGTATGGGTTTTCCAGGCTCCGGAGCCGGAACCCGGGTTTTGGATCCACTTGATGCTGCGACTGCGCAAATTGACCGTGACCACATCCGTCCAGTCATCTTGATTCACATCCAGTGGAAGGTGTGAGTAACCGTCGAACCGCCCCCGGATGTGTTCCACTTCACGTACGAAATGCTGGTCCCAGGCGGGCGCTTCGTACCAGAGACCTCCACAGACGATATCCAGCTTGCCGTCACGGTTGACATCGATCACCGCTGCCGCGCTATATTCGGATTGTTGGTTGATGATGTGTCGACGAAAAGCAATCCCGTTGATCTCGCCTGATGCGGGTGTGAGCAGCGCGAAAGCAATCAAAAGGAATACGAATCCGGTTATCCGCGGATTTGGCCTGGTTTTTGAGATCGGTTCGGCGCTAGCCATCGCATGGCGACCGAAGTCGCGCGCCCATTGTACTGCTGCCGAAGATCGGAGATAAAGTGTTTCTGAAGACATGTTGTGTTCCTTGTTCTCAACCACCCTTCCCACAACCCCGTTATGTATTATTGTTGATCCGGTTGCCGCCGGCCAGGAACAACGTCCGGTGGACCTCGTTCAGGATAACGTGCTGTTCAGTTGCCAGTGTTACAGTCCTGTTTCCAACCGGCAACCGGGGAGACGCTCGAACATCGGCGAGACAGCTTATTGTCAATGAGCGGAAGTGCCAGAGACGGGGTGTTGAGAAATGTTACAAGAGTGAAGCGGCAGCATCGTTTCAGGTGGTCGTGGCACGTGAAAACGTTGGGGGTTGTCGATCCAGAACAGAGTAGGCAAATGCAAAATCAGTGAATGCTTTCCGAAGGCCAGGGAGATCTGCCGTATGAAAACGATTGAAGTCTTGGAATCGGGGCATGTGGACCGACGTGATTCGGCCTTTCCTACCTTGGTCCAACTCGAACCGGGTGGGGACATCATTTGTGGATACAATGTGGGTGGTGGGCCCCATGCCCTGGGTGGAACTGAATGCTCACTTTCGACTGATGGAGGACGCAGCTGGCGCCATCAGAGCGTGGTGCTGGCGCCCGGCACCGATGTCATAACAACCAATCATTTGCGTCTCAGCGGAAGTTCCGACGGTGCGATACTGGCCTATGGCCAGCGGGATCAGAGGCAGGAGACGGCAGCAGGTTCCAAGCAGGTTGCTTGTGATGCCGTTTGGTGTCGATCGACTGATGGAGGTGCCAGTTGGTCTCCCGTCGAGATCATCGACATGCAGATGCCCGGACCCTATGAAATATCCAATCCGATTGTGATCACCGACGATGGCCGCTGGCTGGCACCAGCCGCATCGTATCATGCAGGTCGGTATGGAGAACGGGTCGTACTGCACGAGTCGGGGGATCAGGGGAAAGCATGGCCCAAGATGTACACAGTGTTTCAGCACCCGCAGACAAAATTTGGTTACCTGGAACAGAAGGTCATCACCTGCGGTCCCGGGCAACTGCTGGCAGTCGCCTGGGTGCAGGATTTTGAAAACGACAACGACTTGAAGAATGTCTACAGTTTTTCTGCGGATGGTGGTCGCACCTGGAATGGACCCCACACCACGGGGATTCAAGGGCAGACCATGACACCGATTTGGCTCGGCGACGATCGTTTTCTGGTGCTGTACAATCGTCGTTTTGGTGAACAAAGTGTCCAAATGTGTCTGGTGCGAACAGCTGACAGCAGTTGGGCGCTTGATTTTGAAGGGACACTCTGGAGCGCCCGCTCAACGTTGGAGCTAACCTCCGAAATAAGTAGTCAGGAAGAGATCCGCCGCATCCAATTTGGTTATCCCATGGGTGTTCGTTTGGATCAGGAGACCGTCTTGACCGTGCACTGGTGCGTGGAAGAGGGGGTCTGCGGGATTCGCTGGACGCGGTTACGCGTGGTGTACGATTAAACCTTACTTGGGGAAGTCGGGCTGCAGATGTTTCGCTTTGTTTATCCGTCTTCGACCAGACTCCGGCCGCACCGTTTATTTTTCTGGAGGAGGACCGGACTCGGATAAAATCGGTTGGGTTGCATTGATTTGTGAGGCGAACAGGCCGGACAAACAGAAGGCCACGGCAGAAGCCATGAAAACAGCGTTCCAGCTTTCGGTCCGATCGACCAGCCAGCCTATCAGCATGGTGGCAGCCGCGGCACCAAAGTTGCCCCACATGTTGGCCCAACCCAGTACCGAGGCCGTGTAGCGACCTCCCACGTCTTGTTGAAAGGCCCAGACGGCAGGGGTTCCCATGTCGGTGGCGAAGGCAACCAGTGAAAATGCGGCGATAGCAGCCCAAGGAGACGGATTGGTCAGGCAGTACAAGTAAGCAGCCATCGCGACGAATCGTGACAGGGAAATCGGCAGCGCCCGTCCCCATCGTAACCCGATGAGCGCAACCAGGCGATCGGTCAAAAATCCTCCTGAGAACATTCCCAACCAACCGATCATCACCGGTATGGATGTCATCAGGCCGCGCATCGCGATTGGAACTTGGTGCTCTTCGTCCAGGTAGGTCGGTAGCCAGGTCACCAGGAACACCCAGCCACAATTGGTCCACCACTGCGCGATGCAATTACACCACATGCTGTAGTTTGTCAGTAGCCCCCGCCAGGGAACCATACCCACTTGACCATGGGGACTTGTGGCATCCGACGGGCGGCTGCTTTCGATCTGCTTGATCTCTTGGGGATTGCAGCGAGGGTGTGTTTGCGGACGATCGCGAACCACCAGCCAGTAGACGGCTGCCACGCTTAAACCGAGGGCCCCGTACACAAACATCACTTTCCGCCAACCCGCCCCGTAGACTTTCAGGACGGACTCCCGATGCATGGCCTCTAGGACGAGTCGATTAAGACGTTGTGACTGTTGGGCGGTCGGTTGATCCAGGGAGAAGAGCCTGCGAGCTTCACTTTCCAAGGGGAAATGTTCCGCATCGGACGCTTGAAAGAAACCGGGTTGCAGGATGACAATCTGGTTGAGTTCCTGGGATAGACGGATAATGTCATCATCGGGCGGCGCCACAACTCCCGCGGGACCTTGTTTCCCGTGTCTTTCACCTGCGGGCTCGTCTTTCCGGTTAATTCCCTCGACCGCGCTGGCATAGTGGATTGCGTTTTGGTCCACCGTGGCACGACTGTTTGAGGAGAGTTTTGAGAGAATACGTGCGGCGGGTGTTCCTTCGTCGTCGACTGTGGGAATTGCCGCGCGTTGAGTCAATTCGTAACTGAGTCGAGGCACATCCAGCAGATCCTCGGGGCGAAGTGTCGAGGGCACACTGAATGGAACAAAATGAACGATCAACCAACCCGTCAGAATAGGAGCCAGCCATCCGCCAAATCGTCCCCCAAGCGACACGATTCCGCTGGCCGCTCCGCGCGCCGAAAACAGCACCCATTTGCTGATGACATTGGCGGCCGTGGGATAGGCGCCCGCCTGGCCCAGGCCAAAACCAATACGGATCACGAGCAACGCAAAAAATCCGTAAACAATTCCCGTGCAGGCTGTAAAGAGTGACCACAGGACAATGTAAAAGGTCAACATCTTTCGCGCGCCAAAACGATCAGACAGCCATCCGGACGGTACCTGTCCCAGTGCGTAAGCATAGAAGAAGGACGACAGGATCACGCCTACCTGAAATCTCGTCAGCAGCAACTCCTCTTGAATGAACCGAACTGCCATCGAAATGCAGAAACGGTCCAAGTACAACAACACGGCCATGAGTGTCGTGGCGGCAACCACAAGGTGGCGGACCTTGGTTGGTGTTTGTTTCTTGTTCATCAGGGTGATGTAATCTCAGCTTGAAATTTGTTGTTGGAGGGATTGTAAATCATTCGATTGCATCTGCTAAGCAGGGTGTTCGTCCTTTGTACCGTGGTTTCGTAGCGCATGCTTTAATTTACGGAAGGCGCTGGTCCCGCCAGTAGTAATTCAAGTGACTGGCAGTTAAACTTCAGGGGCTTCAACTCAATAATTTATTCTTCGAGGGGCCCGAACCACCGAATTACTGGAACCATCCGAAAGAAAAATCATGCCAGCACGTACGATCCGATCAGACAGACGGGGATTGACCCTTTGTTGTGGTGTTGCGTTGTTACTTGTGGTCAATGCGGGAACACAGGTTCTGGCCCATTCTCCGGCCGAGGCCATGGCCGAAGCAGCCAACGCATTTCTGGCAGGGCTCGACGACCAGCAGCAGGCAATTGCCAGATTTTCCTTTGATGATGGAGAACGTATCAACTGGCATTTCATTCCTAAGGAACGGGTCGGATTACCACTGAAACAGATGAGGACGGATCAACAACAACTTGCCTATGCGTTGTTGCAAAGTGCTCACAGTCATGTCGGTTTTAAGAAGTCGCTGCAGATTATGACCTTGGAACAAATCTTGCACGAAATGGAGAATCAAAGTCCGCGTCGTGATCCGTCCTTGTACCACGTTTCCATTTTCGGAGAACCCAGTACTACGAAAACATGGGGTTGGAGGATTGAAGGGCATCATCTGTCGGTTAACTTTACTTTGGTGGATGGAAAAAAGGTGTCTTCCACGCCATCATTCTTCGGGACCAATCCGGCGGAAGTGATGGAAGGTCCCCGTAAAGGTTTGCGGGTCCTGGCTGCCGAAGAAGATCTGGCCCGGCAATTAGCTTTGTCGCTGAATAAAGAACAAACCCAGGTGGCGATCATCTCGGATGTGGCACCGGACGATGTCATTAACGGGCCCGGGCGCGAAGCCGAGCCATTGGAACCGGTGGGATTGAGCGCTTCGAAAATGGGGAAGCGGCAAGCAAAAATTCTCAAGCGACTCGTGCGGGAGTACGTGATTCGGTTGCGTCGGGAACTTGCGAGAGAATCGCTAAAGAAGATTGAAAACGAAGGTTATGACCAACTTCATTTTGTATGGGCGGGAGGACTCCAACGCGGAGACAAACACTATTATCGTGTGCAAGGTCCGACCTTCATCTTGGAATATGACAACACACAGAATGATGGCAACCATGCGCATTCTGTCTGGCGGGAGTTCGACGGGGATTTCGGCGCAGATCTATTGAAGCAGCATTACGACGCTGCACACTAGTCGAGAATTATTTTCAGCCCGCGAGTTTTCCAATGAGTAGCGACACGCTCAAACAGATTCGTCAAATTTTGCAAGCTGCGGAAATCGAATTTAAAGAGGTGGAACATGCACCCACCCATACGTCGGAAGAGTCCGCACAGGCCCGCGGAGAACCACTGGGGGTAGGTGCCAAGGCACTTGTTTTGCGGACGAATGAGACATTCCGTCTGTTTGTTCTGCCTGCCGATCGAAAACTGGACTGGGCAGCCGTCAAACGGAAGTTTGAAGTCAAAAAAGTCCGGTTTGCAACCCCTGAAGAACTTCTGGACTTGACCGGGTTGGTTCCCGGTTCCGTGCCACCATTCGGAGCACCCATCTTGCCGATCGAATTGTTTGCGGACGAGTCTTTGGGAATGCAGTATGGCAGGATCGCGTTCAACGCCGGTTCGCTGACACATTCGATCATCATGCAGGCTGCAGATTGGGAGTCCGTTTCAAAGCCGCAGAGATTCTCTTTCACCAAAGATTAGCGGATCTTGGAAGGTTGTTGCTGGTTCGTCTGCCGAGAGGCATCTCGCGCAGGGTAGCGGTCTTTTGGGCGGGGTGGACTGCGCCACGTGAGGGATGGTGTGGTTTTTCGTGTGGACGTCTTGGTGGTGAGGAAAGTTCAGCGGTCCGTCAAGACGCCCCTACCCGTAAACGATGTGTCAGGATACGGCCCTGGCCCTCTTCCACCGCCCAATGGGTGGCCAGGATCTCTCCGTTTTCTAAAGGCAATAACGAAGCTTGACCAAATTTCAGATTTTGTCCCATCGAGGAGTAAGCTGCCGCTTTCATCGCCGGGGCATTACCCCAGATTTTGTTCTCCTCGATGGTTTGCCAATGGTCTCCTGCAAAATCGACCAACCGTACGAATAACCCGACGTCCTCTCCTTCACGGTGGCAATGAATGGTCAGCAGCAGGTCATCCTTACAGTACATCAGGTTGGATGCTTGGCCCGCAACGCCCGTGTCGATCGGGTCCGACCAGGTGGCGCCAGCATCATGGGAAACGGTGACGTGATTGGTGTGGTTTCTGTTGTTAATGTGATCGTGCATCCAGACCAGCGCCACCACCCGGTCGTCCTGCATTTCACACAACCGTGGCTCCGAGGGGGCGCACTGTCCCTTGGGGTCTTCGAAGAACCGAGTGTGGTCATCCCAGGTCTCACCGCCATCTTCGCTCTTGAGCAACGCACCTACCGAACCGGTGGGGTTGCTGCCGTCCCAGCGGGGAAATAAAGAGCCACATCCCAAGATGGTTCCCCGGCGCAGTTGGATCGCGGGGCCGGATTGTTCGATTAGTTCCGGGTAGGATCTCGACACGATTCGTGGATCGGACCAGGAGCGACCCTCGTCGTGGGAGAAGGAAATCAGGTTGTCACCCTCACGCAACCCATCCGTGTCCGGATTGACAATGATTTGGTCGGGGTCATCACGATGAAAACGATATCCCATGGCGATCAGTCTGCCGTCGTTCAGCAAGGTCGGCTTCAAGTAGTCCGAATGATGACGGTGCTCTGCATCCCGTGTGTGCAGCGGCCCTTCGAATTGCCAGGTGCGGCCCTGGTCCCGCGAGCGGGAGACTGACGTTGTGCAATTCGCCGCCTCGAATGCCTCGCCCACTATGAACAAGGCGAGTAAATCGTTCGAGGGCAGTTTCACCAGGCCAGGAAAGTAAGCGTGGCGGGACCGATTATGAGGCGCTGGATTTTCATAAAGGATGTGTCGGTCGATGACTTCAATGTCGGCCACGGTTGCCTTTCTGTGAAAGCGAAACGGTGTAATCAGCCGACGGATTTCCCCAGGGCAGGGCCTAGTTGGGGCTACGTGAACCACACGACGAGCGGGCAACCCATGGTTATGGTTTTAAGTTGAATTGGCAATCGTGTCGAGAGTCTGACCGCTTAAAAAGTGATGGCCACTGATCGCATCAGATTCGGTATCATTGGGTTAGCGGTATCGTCCGAGGGGATTTACCGCGGTGGATTCTAAAGCTATTGGATCGGGTCTGCAGTACACTATTTGCACACCGTCTTTGGATTCCTTCTTGGTGTGAAATTCCTGCTCTTTCCATGCCTTCCATCAAATCGTCGTCATCTGTTCGTAAGTCATACTGCTTCCGATTTTTACGCTGTTGCTTGCGCGCTCGTCTTAATGGAAAGCGATCCGGCTTTGATGAAACAGATTCCTACAACCGGCTGTCCCATTGGACTCTACGAAGTCGTCCGGTACTGTGCGCTACCAAACCCAAGGATTGGATAGAAAATGAATCCAAGGAACATGAGTCCCAGCCCGAAACCGACACCCTTCCCAAAGTTTTTTGCAACGTCAATCGACACAATAATGCCAACGACGATATTGACAAGTGGAATTAGCAATAGAATGAACCACCAGATTGGCCTTCCGGCGATGTCCACTAACAGGATGACATTGTAAATGGGAATGATGGCTCCCCAGCCGGGCTTGCCAGCCTTGGCGAAGGTTTTCCAGAAAGCTGCGATCATCAAGATGGTGACCGCCAGTTGGATGATCAATACGAACATCCCTACTCCCCCGTTACCGTTTTGTGCGAACATGACAGAGTGGTCGAGTTTGTTCATGGTCTGTTCTCCTTCTGCTGTGATTGGAGGCACATGGATTCAGCCGGCTAACCTAGCGAGAGTTGTGTATCCTAAAGCGAGTTTTAAAACAACAGCAATAGGCCGGGAACTACGGCTCAGGTCGCACCCGATTGCGTCCGAGCCGTTTTATTGGTTGGCTTGTTTACACGCAAAAGATAAAAGAGCATAAACACTGCAATTCAAGCGCCAGAGCATATACCGCGATTATCGCGAAACAGGATAACAAAACTTAAATCGTTAGACGCGGTTACTATAAGAAATTCAGTCGTTTGCTTAAGTATTGTGTCGCCAGTGATATTAATGAATTGGTATTAGGTGACAAACTATTATCATTACTTCAGGGGCCGGGAAACAACGGTCTTCTGTTTCCGGATGTTTCCCGGCATCTACGGGTTTCTGTCCGGACCGTGGCTACTTCAACTTTACTTTTGCCAGGTAGATACTCGCTTTGCCCTGGTGACTGGAGTAGTAACTGACGTAAAGCAGGTTGTTGTGCCAGACCAACCCGGGATAACTGCAGTCACCTCCGCTGGGAAGTTTCAGAATTCTGCGCATCTGCGGGACGTCTACATTGATCGAAGTCAGTGACAGGTTGGCGCCAGCGTCATGCATGCGACCACCACCGATCCAGCCGTACGGTGTTTCGATCAGGTTGGGGCCACCGAAGGCTTTGAATTCGTCACCCAGGTCATACCATTTCCACGATTTCAGGTCGCCCGAACTTTTGCCCAGCAGGGCACTGATGTCGTTGCGGCGACTGAGGGCGAACGCGTTACCTGTGGAATCGAATCGAATGGCCGTTTCACTGGATTGGCCACCCATGTTGATCACGTTCGATACGTGCCTGCTCCAGTCGCTACCGTTGTCACTTTTCAAAAAGTGCACGACATAGGTTCGATCTTTGTTGGGAAGCCTCTCGTAGGCAAAACCCCAGCAGGTGTCACCACGCCACTTGGTCGTCCACAGCCACCAGGGGGGATCCAGAATCTTTTGCGGAGTGACATTTTTCCAGTCGTCGGGACCGACTCCACCGGAAAAGGCTGCAAACGTCCCGCCAGCACCGTCTTGATAGAGCATTCCCACAAGCATCAACCGATCGTCGGGTGTCACGGAGAAGTGGACTTCCCGCGTGTCCCATCCCACCAGGTCATGTAGCAGGGGCGATGTCGAGTCGAGCAGGGCAGCAGTTTGCCAGGATTCAGCGTTGGAAGACATGAGGATCCGAACCCGACCGACGTCCCCCGAACCGGCATGCACCGCACCTTCACGAAATGCCAGAAAGAAATGGTCGTGCCAGTAGATCATATCGGTGAAGGCGTTGTGGTCGGATGCGTCCCAGATCTTCTTGACTTCAACAAGTTCAGCCGTTTTGCACGTGGGAGATTCGGTCGACTCAGAGGTGGTCCTGGGAGGCAAGCTGGAGACCGGCGCCTCTCCGGCAATCATGGAACCTGTTTCGGCAGGCAACAGGGCGAATGACAGGGCGCAAAATTGAATTATTTTTAAGTATTTCATCAAGTTCCCTTGGCGATTTTTCCCGTGGCATCCAGGCAAGTGACCGGGTTCCATTGTACGGAAGTACAACCAGTAAGCTAGGCTTTTCTAGTGAGCTAGATTTGTTGTGAAGATTTTTTTGACGTGTTAATTACGTCCTTGTTTGATAGAGAAGGAGTGATTGGTGAAACGTGACGCACACCACCGGAAGAGCATCATCCGATGGGAAACTACAGTACAAGAAAATCATGACCTGGTTCAGACGGAAAAAGATCCAAACACCTGGGGAGGTGAGATACTTAAAACAAGGGTCAACTTGCCGAAGAGAAAGAGGATGGAAACTATTGCGACAGCATCACGAGAGAATTAAAATTTCCAACAGAAGCGGGTCATCTGGAACAGGAATTGACGTGATGCAGAATTGGCTGACATGTACGCGGCTGCCACCCCGGAGAAGAGCCCATCTGGCGGTCTGCAGTGAAACCGTATCCACAGTGGACATCCGGGCACTTGGGTGTTTCCGTCAAGTGTGTTTTGCATGCCTGTCGACTCTCCGGCACTTGCAGATGTCAATCGACAACGGTCATGTCCATTTTGCGGCACACCTAACGAGTAACATTTATGGTTGATGATGGCACTGCAGCCCGATCGGAGACCGAGCGGGCTACGACAGGGGATAGTGGATCGATGAATCCACGCCGGAACAAACTTTTAGCCAAGTTGTTCCTGGTGTTTGTGATGCCCGTGATGTTTTTCGTGGCAGTCGAGGGAGTGCTGCGGATTGTTCCCTTGGATTTTGAGACCGAGCCGGCGGTCAAGATTGAAGGAAGTACGGCGAGTTTTACTGAAGAGATGATTGATAACGAGAGGTGCTATGTTGCCTTTAACGAGTCCTTTCGGCCTCCGCAAATTAAAATACCCCGCGATAAGCAGCAGGGAGCTTTTCGGATTGTTAGTATCGGCGGGTCCGCGAGCAACGGGCTGCCACATGCCGTAGGCAATTCCTATCTTGACTACCTGCAGGATCTTTTTGTTCAGAATCTGCCCGATCAAAACGTTGAAGTTTACAACTTCGGGGGATCGGGTTTTGCCTCCTATCGTCTGAGAACGTTTATCGGCCAACTCGAACAGTTGCAACCCGACCTGGTGATCATTTACAGCGGAAATAATGAATTTGTTGAAGCTCGCAGGTACGCGACGCGCTCGGGGATGACATGGAGAATGCGGCAATTCATTGTGAAGACCAGAATTGGTCAACTGTTGTCTCGTTCCATTTTGCAAACGAAACAAATTGTGCTTAACAATACGGTCGAAATTGCCGTTTACGACGATACGATTCAAAAGAAAGCGTCTAACCTGAGAGCCGAACCGGGGCAAACCGAGATTGTTCTTCTAGAATACGAAGACAACATCCGCGCGATCATCGATGAAGCCCTGGGTTGGCAAGTTCCTGTACTCCTGTTTACCATTCCAACGAACCTGCGGGACTGGCGACCCCACGTTTCTTTCAGTAAATCCGAAGGTCCTGAGCGAGTGCAATGGTTGCAGGATTTTACCCGTGGGCGAGGCTGTTTCTTTGATGGCAAATACAAAGAAGCCGAAGCCGCTTTCCGTAAAGTCATTTCAGTCGAGCCTTTGCATGCAGAAAGCTGCTACTTTTTGGGCAGATCGCTGGAAATGCAAGGACAAAAAGAAAGCTCCTTCGAAATGTACCTGCAGGCGAAAGAGCTGGATTACGGACCCTTCCGGGCTTTGAATGCCATCAATGAGACACTGCGGAAGATTGCCGATGAGAAGGAACAAGTCTACCTGGTCGATCTGGAACAGGAATTTAAAAGTTGTGCGGAAGGCGTTGCTCCGGGTTTTGATCTATTTGTTGATTACTGTCATCCGACGTATCGTGGCAACAGAGTCATCGCGAACAAGTCCTTTGAACGTATCATGGCCGATAATTTGCTGGGAATCTCCGGCTTAACATCCGAAGAGCCAGCCATCCAGTACCATGATCTTCGTGAGACGGAACCCGATTCGGTCGGCCAGTATACCTGGAATAAACTTTTCGCGTGGTATGTCGTATTGCACCAACACGAAGCGATCATCGCACTCTCCAACAAGTTGCAAACCGTTGAAGATGGGATGATTGCTCAGGGTACGAGAAATCACATAGCTCGCTGGGCGGCGGTCCTGGCGGAGTACGAAGGGTTTAAGAATGGCAAGTATCCAGTTAAGCCATGGGTCGATCAGGCGGAACTCAAAAAGTTTTCAGTCCACCTGGATTTTAAAAGGCTCTACCACGAAATGATACGCAAATCGCAGCGTGAAAACGGATTGCCGGATCACAAACTTCCCTGGTTGCGTGACGAGGTCTACTAGGGGTTCTCTTAAAGCCCCCGCCTGCCTTCCCCCGCGCGCAGTAAAATTGGCAGAGGCAACAGCTCGACGTTCGGCCGTGAGTTGTGAGACGAGAACCCGTCGGAGGGGCGCAAAAACGAAAGACAATCCCAGAGGTCTGCTGCGCGCCCGGCTACTTGCGTTGACGCAGCTCGAGTCGGCGAATCTTGCCACTGATTGTCTTGGGCAATTCATCGACGAACTCGATCTGGCGTGGATACTTGTACGGTGCGGTCACACGTTTTACGTGGTCTTGCAACTCTGTCTCAAGGTCCTGACGACCCTGGTAGGCAGCGGCCAATACCACAAATGCCCGGACAATTTCACCGCGCACCGCATCTTTCTTTCCGACCACCGCTGCTTCGACCACAGCCGGGTGTTCCAGGAGCGCATTTTCTACCTCGAAAGGCCCGATACGGTAGGCAGAACTTGTAATCACATCATCGGATCGACCGACGAACCAGAAATAACCATCCTCGTCGATCGTGGCGCAATCACAGGTGTAGTACCAACCGTGCCGGAACACCTCGGCGGTCTCCTCCGGAGACTTCCAGTATTCACGAAATAACCCCAATGGCCGGTCGGGTTCGACGCGAACAGCAATCTGTCCTTCTTCGCCTGGAGCTAGCCGATGACCCTCGTCATCAACGACTGCCAGGTCAATCCCCGGGGTGGGCAATCCCATCGATCCGGGTTTCACATCCACTCCCGGAAAGTTTCCGCACAACAAGACAGATTCAGTTTGTCCATAGCCGTCACGAATCTCCAAACCGGTTGCCTTGCGCCAGACATCGATCACTTCGGGATTCAAGGGTTCGCCCGCCGCCACGCAGTGCCGCAGCGCTGCTGGTTGAAATGTGTCCAGATCCTGTTGCACCAGCAGGCGATAAATCGTAGGTGCCGAACACATTGTTGTCACAGGATATTTTTCCAACAGGGTCAGTACATCCTGCGGTTCAAATCGACCGACAGTATGTTGAACAAACAGGCTGGCGCCGCAGATCCACGGCCCGAACAAACTGGACCAGGCCGCTTTGGCCCAACCGGTATCCGAAATATTCCAATGCAAGTCATTTTCGGTCAGATCAAGCCAGAATCTCCCGGTGACTTGATGTCCGATTCCATAGCTGGCATGCGTGTGCAACACCATCTTCGGCATGCCCGTGGTACCGGAGGTGAAGTAGATTAATGCGGGCGCATCACTACGCGTGTCACCAGGTTCGAATGTTGCACTGGCAGCATTGACAAGGGCTTCGTAATGCTGCCAACCGTTTCGCTCTGGACCCACCAGAATTCGGTGTTTCAGGGAGGGTAGGTCATCATGAATTTCATCAATTCTTTCTGCCCCGGTAGCATCCGTAATAACGGCTGCCACTTCTGCGATTTGAGTCCGGTAGGACAGGTCGCTGGAAGTTAATAAAGACGTGCCTGGCAACGCAACGAGACCAGCTTTGAAGATGCCGACGAGCGATTCCCACCAGGCAACCACTCTCGGTAAAATGACAAGCACCCGGTCACCAGGTTGAAGTCCCAACTCGATCAGCGCTTGTGCGACCTGATTCGTTCGAGCGGAGATTTCTGCAAACGTGATGATCCGCTCCGTGTCCTGGCCGACCCAATGGATGGCTGTTTTGTCTGGATGGGATTTTCCCCAGGCATCGACGACATCCTTGCCGAAGTTAAACATTTCGGGGGATTCCCAGCGGAAGGACACTCTTTGCTGGCGGTAGTCGTCCAGATTCTTCATCCGGCTGGGCATGTTGATTCTCCCAAGGAAACGCGTGCGCTAGCTGTAATACAAAGTTGCCGGAAAATAATTTTGTCTTGTGATGCTGTACGTCTAATTGCCAGTCAGTTTTCCGTTCTTAACTCTTGGACGGCCCTCCATAGTTCGTCCAGGCCTTCTCCTTGAGTCGCACTGACCTTGAATATGGGAACGGGGCGACAACCGGGCAGGTTGAGTTGACCCTGGAGTTGAGCCATCACGGTGTCGGCACCCGGCAGGTCTGCCTTGTTCACCACGACCACATCGGCCACTTCCAAAAGTCCTGCTTTTTCCCACTGAAGTTCATCGCCTGTTTCCGGCTGCACTAACAAAACCAATATGTCCGCCAGTTCACGCACTGCCACATCTGCCTGGCCGGCACCGACGGTTTCGATCAGCACGATTTCAAAACCGTATTCCAAAAGAAGCTGACACATCAGGTCGAGATTTTCAGCGACTGCTTGACGACCGCCTGAGGTTGCAACACTTCGAATGAATAGACCGGGGTCGGATGCCAGCGGAGACATGCGAATGCGATCGCCTAACAGGGCACCGCCCGTGTAGGGGCTTTCTGGATCACAGGCCAGAACGGCCACTTGGATTCCGTCCTTGCGCAACCTTTCTGCAATTCGACCGACAAGACTGCTTTTTCCCACTCCACCGTTGCCTGTCAAGGCGATGACCGATCCGGTTGGCCTGGGCGTTATTTGCGTGCGAATGATTTCCGCACCTTCCGATTGGGTCGCATGTGAAAGCAGTCGTGCCAGCGCTTGACGGTCTTTCTGGCGAAACCGTTCGAAGAGTTCTGTCCAATCGCTCACGTCATCTCCGTTCACGTAGGAACTCAACGATGTCTTCCATCGGTGTGCCCGGACCGAAAACTCCTGTGACTCCCAGTTGCTGCAACTTCTGAATATCTGCTTCCGGAATGATCCCACCCACCATGACCTTCACATTTCCTGATCCCTGTTGCCGCAGCAAGTTGAGCAGATCCGGTAACAGTGTCATGTGGGCACCACTCAGGATGCTGATCCCCAACCAGTCCGCGTCTTCGTCCGCGACCGCTTGAACCACCGCTTCAGGCGCCTGCCACAGACCGGCGTAGATGACGTGAAATCCATGATCGCGGAGTCCCCTCGCCACGACCTTGATTCCACGGTCATGGCCATCCAGACCAATCTTGGCCAGCACGATTCGTTGAGGGCGATCTGTTTCGTTCATGGAGTCAAGACGTAAAGACATTGTTTTACCAGGCCGCGCCAAGTCGGTAACGACCGAATATTTCTTCCAACACCTGCATCGATTCTCCCACGGTGACACGTGCTCTAGCGGTTTCCATGAGTGCAGGCATGACGTTTGTGCCGGTTTCCGCCACTCGTTTCAGCTCGTCCGTGGTGCGACGCACGTCGTCCCGGCTCCGCTGCTTCTTGATTTGTTCGAGGGATTGCAATTGATCACGTTCGGCCGATTCATCCAACTCCAGAAGTGGCAACGGCTTTTCGTCTGGTTGCTGAAAATCATTGACTCCCACGAGTACCTTTTGTTTTGCGTCGACAGCTTGTTGAAAAGCGAAGGCCGCATCGCCAATTTCACGGCGGAAGAATCCTGTTTCAATGGCGGCCACCATACCGTGGTGCTGCTCAATGCGTTCGAAATACTCCTCGGCCTGTTGCTGTATCTGATCAGTGAGCGTTTCGACAAAATAGCTGCCGCCCAAGGGATCGACGGTATTGGTCACGCCCGTTTCATAGGCCAGCACTTGTTGCGTTCGCAATGCCAGCGTGGCTGCATGTTCGGAGGGCAGGGCCAGTGTTTCATCCATGCTGTTGGTGTGTAATGATTGGCAGCCTCCTAATACGGCTGCCATGGCCTGGTAGGCCACTCGCATCAGATTAACTTCCGGCTGTTTGTCTTGCAGTGAGCAACCGGCAGTCTGGGCATGGAAGCGCAACTTCCATGAAGATTCGCGTTGTGCGTGGTATCGGTTCTTCATCAGATCGGCCCACAAACGACGAGCCGCCCGGTACTTGGCAAGCTCTTCGAAAAGGTCGTTGTGTGCGTTGAAAAAGAAACTGAGGCGGGGTGCAAAGTCGTCGACGTTCATACCCCGTTCCAGGCACTGCTCGACATAGTGCATGCCGTCCGCCAAAGTGAAAGCCAACTCCTGGACGGCTGTAGAACCCGCTTCGCGTATGTGGTAACCGCTGATGGAGACCGTGTTCCACAAAGGCACGTGTTTCGTGCAATACTCGATCACATCTACGACGAGTTTAACGGAGGGCGTGGGGGGGAAGATAAATTCATTCTGGGCGTGAAATTCCTTCAGAATGTCGTTTTGAAGTGTGCCGCGCAGCTTGCGAGGATCGAAACCGCCATCTACAGCGGCCGCCACGTAGTATGCCATGATGACAAATGCCGGCGCGTTAATCGTCATCGATACGGAAACCTGCTCCAGGTCGATGCCTGCGAAGAGCTGACGGACATCATCAATCGTATCGACGGCGACACCCAATCGTCCTACCTCACCACGTGATTGGGAATGATCGCTGTCCAGGCCCATCAGGGTTGGCAGATCGAAGGCGGTGCTCAAGCCGGTTTGTCCTTTTTCGAGCAAGAACCGAAAGCGCTCATTGGTCTGCCGCGCCGTACCATAGCCGGCAAATTGTCGCATCGTCCACAATTGACCACGGTGCATATTGGCATGCACACCGCGCGCAAATGGATACTGACCGGGGTATCCCAGCCGTTTCTCGTCCGAAAAATTGTCCAGGTCGTCACTTGTGTAGAGTGGTTCAATTGGAAGGCCGCTAACAGTCGTTGCAGGCTGAGGACGAGAAGGAGCGGCGGCAAGCTCTTGTTGCCAGCGTTTTTTGGCATCAGAGATCAGGGGAGTCGACACGTTAAACCTTCGAAAGACCGGGCCGGTGAGGGAGCTGGCAGGACCTGAGCCACAACAAAATTCTGGTAGGCTGTGTCACCAGAGGTGATTATACAGGACTCAGGCATCCGGCGAGAAGGGAAGGGACTGGCAGCGGACTTTTAAATTTTCGCCAGGGACACGAAACGATACCTCGTGAGAGTCAGGGACAAGCCCGCCAGGACTCATGGTAGCGGTCCCGAGGACGTTGAACAGAATGGTGCGTTGGAAATTAGTAACAGCCCGGGGCAGGGATCCGGTTACCGGCACATCGATTAGAAGCTTGTGGAGTACAATGGGGCAAATGGACCCTGGAACGTGTCGTCATCATTAGAAAATGATGAAGAGAATGAATAGAAAATCCCCTCTTCAACGCAATGTTTTTCCGACACGAAAACTCGTTGTTGGTTGCCTGTTGCCCGTTCTTCTGCTCGGCAGTGTTGTTGTGTGGTTGTCTCTTCATTTTCAACGAGCGGTGACAATGCCGGTTTCTCGCCTGCCCGCCTCCACCCGGGACGCAAGACACGAAGACTATGTGGGAAGCCAGGCCTGTGCAAGTTGTCATGCAAGCCAGGTGAACGAGCATGCCCGGAGTGGCCACGCGCGAACGTTTTACCGAACGGATGATGGGCAGTTTGACGCTCAAGTCGACGGTCAGCAATTTAAAGATCCTGAACGTGGGGTCACGTTTCACTACCATGCTGGCCCGGGTGGTCTTTCAGTGAGCCTGCCCGAACGCTTCCCGGAGGATGCGTTTCCACTACATTTTGGACTGGGATCCGGACAGCATGCGATTACCTTTATGACCTTGGTCCCCGGTACCGATGGCCGGGCGGTGGGGATTGAACATCGCGTCTCGCTGTTTGGAGAAGACCACGAGCCCGGCCTGACACCCAGCCATCGAGGACAGGCGGTGACCCAGGACGTGGAACACTTTGGGCGCGTTCGCAGCCCCGAACTGCTGGACCGGTGCCTGGGCTGCCACACGACAACCTACCGCAGGGAGGGTTTGAAGCTCACCGAGTTACAGCCCCATGTCGGATGCGAAAGCTGCCACGGTCCGGCACGTCGACATGTCGAGCAGATGCAGCACGGGACGATCGGCGACACGCTCGGTTTGACGGCGATCAGCTGGACCGCCACAGAACAGATGCAGCGGTGCGGGGAATGTCATCGTCGCCCCGACATGCTGGAGTCCCCGTTGCAAACTGATAACCTCAAGCTGGTGCGATACGCTCCGGTTGGGATTTTGCAGACAGCCTGTTATCGGAAGTCCGAGGGCCGTTTGAGTTGTACGACATGCCACGATCCACATCGTCCCGTTTCACGGGATGCGCAGCACTACGAGACTCGTTGTTTGAGTTGCCACTCTGCAGAACCGGCTCAACAAGTGTCATGCAAGGTGTCTTCACAAAAGGGTTGCATTGCTTGTCATATGCCCCAGGTGGAAGTGCACCCCGGGATGTCGATGAGTGACCATTGGATTCGCGTTCGGGGCGCTGATGGTCTGATGTCGAAGGAGAGATAAGGTGGCGATACGGAAGTTCATCTTGGCCTGGACCGCACCATTTGGCTCCTGTATTTTCAAGCCCAGGAGTAAAAAGTAAGTCTGCCACATTGGATGTGGAATGAAGGAGTCGTGACCGTACCCATCTTGTAGGGTTTCACCAAATGCCATGCAATCCGTCACTTCCGGGTGAAGTGCATCCAGACACAAGCCGATGCCGCATGCTGCGCGGATTCACGCTCGTCGAGTTGCTGGTGGTGATTGCCATTATCGCGATTTTGATTGCGCTGTTGTTACCGGCCGTACAGATGGCGCGGGAGGCGGCTCGGCGTGTCCGATGTGTCAACAATATGAAGCAGATCGGATTGGGGCTCCACGCCTATCACGGCACACATCAGATGTTTCCAGCATCGCGAAATACCGGGGTGTCGGTGGGGGAGATGCAAGCACAGGGTATCACGACACCTTGCCCGAATGCTCCCTGGTATGTTGGTAACAGTCTTAGCTGGCGAGTGATGATTTTACCATTTGTTGAACAACAGCAGCTTTACAATCTGTTCGACATGGATTCCTGGTGGCATTGCCTTCCTAGGGGAGGTTCCGGTAAGAACTGGAAACACGAGCAGCGGATCATACCGATCTATATTTGTCCCAGTGATATCACGCCGGTCGTTCGCCAGGACATCCTGAATGTTGATAAGCGGAAAGTTGCCGGGACGAACTACGCCGCGATGCTTTCGCGTGATGAGCGGGATCGGTCTCGTGACGGTGGATTGCCCGAAATCTACATCAACATCAAGCACTTTCGGGATGGAACCAGTCACACGGTGCAGTCGGTCGAGGTGTTTCGTGGCAAGTCTTATTTGCAAACTGCCTGGTTTAAGGACGCCAGCACACAGCGCTGCGCCCGTTGGGCGGAGTCTTCCGCGATGTGTGGTGCCAATGCTGCCCGCAGGCCGAATGACCCGAGAGCTGACGAAATCGACTGGCTGGACGATTCGGCCCTTGGTCGATGGGGTCCCCGACCCGCATCGAGTCTTCATCCGGGCGGTGTGAATGCGTTGTTTGCTGACGGTTCCTGCCACTTCGTGACGGAAAACATCAATCTCCCGGTCTGGAAAAATTCGTGTGGTCGGGATGACGGTCGTACGCCAACTTATCGCTGAGGAATGAGATCAACAGAAATAATATAACGACACGGAAAATCCATCGTTGCCATCGACGGTAATGTTTGAAAACGGTACTGTAAAAGTAGTGTCAACAGCATGTTTTCCAAGTTGTACGCGGGATCGTCCACTCGTAACTGCAAGAGTCTTTTAGGATTTCACCAGATGGTATGTAAGTCTTCACATCCCCGTAGCGTTCATCCAGACGACAGGTCATGTCGCACGCGGCGCGGATTCACGCTCGTCGAATTGCTGGTGGTGATTGGCATTATCGCGATTTTGATTGCGCTGTTGCTACCGGCCGTACAGATGGCGCGGGAGGCGGCTCGGCGTACCCGATGTGTTAACAATATGAAGCAGATCGGACTGGGGCTCCACGCCTATCACGGCACACATCAGATGTTTCCAGCGTCGCGAAACACGGGTGTGTCGGTTGGGGAAATGTATAATCAGGGCATCATAAATCACAACTGCAGTGGAGCAACCTGGTATGTTGGTAACGGTCTTAGCTGGCGAGTGATGATTTTACCATTTGTTGAACAACAGCAGCTTTACGACCGGTTCGATATGGAATCCTGGTGGCATTGCCTTCCTAAGGGCCCGCCATGGCCTCCTCCCAGTCGTCCCGGCACGAACATGAAACACGAAAAGCGGGTCATACCAATCTATGTCTGCCCCAGTGATATAACGCCGCTCGTTCGCACGGCCCCCGAAATCAAGAACGTTGGTGGACGGAGAGTTGCCGGGACGAACTACGCTGCGATGCTTTCGGTGAATAATTTTGATTCGTCTCGTGACGGTGGCTTGCCAGAAATCTACATCAACATCAAGCACTTTCGGGATGGAACCAGTCACACGGTGCAGTCGGTCGAGGTGTTTCGTGGCAAGTCGTACTGGGAAAATGGCTGGGGTTATGACGCCAGTACACAGCGCTGCGCCCGTTGGGCGGAATCTTCCGCGCATTGCGGAGCGAATGCTTCCCGCAGGCCGAATGACCCGAGAGCGGACGAAATTGACTGGCTGGATGATGCGGCCCTGGGCCGACGGGGCCCCCGACCCGCATCGAGTCTTCATCCGGGCGGTGTGAATGCGTTGTTCGCTGACGGTTCCTGCCACTTCGTGACGGAAAACATCAATAAGCGTGTCTGGAAAAATTCGTGTGGCCGGGATGACGGTCGTACGCCAACTTATCGCTGAGGAATGAGATCAACAGAAACAATATATCGACACGGAAAATCCATTGCTGGCATCGACAGTAATATTTGAAAGCGGTAATATACAATGAGTGGCAAATAGCAGGTTTGCCAAATTGCACGTAGGATGGTTCACTCGTCACCGCGGGACTCTTTTCGGCATTTCACCCCATGGCGTGCAAATCTACACATCCCCTTAGCGTTCATCCAGACGACAAGTCGCATCGCACGCTGCGCGGATTCACGCTCGTCGAATTGCTGGTGGTGATTGCCATTATCGCGATTTTGATTGCGCTGTTGTTACCGGCCGTACAGATGGCGCGGGAGGCGGCTCGGCGTGCCCAGTGTGTGAACAATCTGAAGCAGATCGGATTGGGGCTCCACGCCTATCACGGCACGCATCAGACGTTTCCAGCGTCGCGAAACACGGGTATGTCGGTTGGGGAAATGTATAATCAGGGCCTCATGAATCACGACTGCAATGGAGCAACCTGGTATGTTGGTAACAGCCTTAGCTGGCGAGTGATGATTTTACCGTTTGTTGAACAGCAGCCGCTTTACGACCTGTTTGACATGGATTCCTGGTGGCACTGTCTTCCCGAGTCAAAAGGCCCGCCATGGCCTCCTCCTCAAGGTGCCGGCAAGAACAAAAAACACGAAAAGCGGGTCATACCAATCTATGTTTGCCCCACGGATATAACGCCGGTCGTTCGCAAGGGTCCCGAAATCAAGAACATTGGTAAACGGAGAGTTGCCGGGACGAACTACGCCGCGATGCTTTCGGTGAATATATTTGATTCGTCTCGTGACGGTGGCTTGCCAGAAATCTACATCAACATCAAGCACTTTCGGGATGGAACCAGTCACACGGTGCAGTCGGTCGAGGTGTTTCGTGGCAAGTCGTACTGGGAAAATGGCTGGGGTTATGACGCCAGTACACAGCGCTGCGCCCGTTGGGCGGAATCTTCCGCGCATTGCGGAGCGAATGCTTCCCGCAGGCCGAATGACCCGAGAGCGGACGAAATTGACTGGCTGGATGATGCGGCCCTGGGCCGACGGGGCCCCCGACCCGCATCGAGTCTTCATCCGGGCGGTGTGAATGCGTTGTTCGCTGACGGTTCCTGCCACTTCGTGACGGAAAACATCAATAAGCGTGTCTGGAAAAATTCGTGTGGCCGGGATGACGGTCGTACGCCAACTTATCGCTGAGGAGTGAGATCAACAGAAATGAGATGCTTATTTACCTTTTGGTTCCTGGTAGCTCTGGTTGGATGCGACAGTCCCGCTTCACGTCTCAGTCAACCGCCGGATATTCCGGAGAGGGCACACTGGCCGGCGCTGGATGGCCTGACTCTACAGCGCGAAGGCATGGAGTTCCTGATAAGAAGCGTTGGATATGGTGAGTTTGCTGCGGCGCGGAGCCATCTGACGGGTGAACCATTCGGCCAGTTGGTCAGCGCTTTTGCGGCCGAGGCAATCCCGGGGAAGTATGCCAGTGCGGAGCGGGAAGTTCTGAAGTCCCAGGCAGTGGAAAGTCTGCACAAGCTGATAAGTGCTGCCAGGGAAGGTGCCCCGGACGAAGAAATCAAAACGGGGACCTATGCGTTGACGGAGGCACTTCAAGAGCTTCAAAAGATGTCAGAGTAGTTTGCAGTGTTCATCGGCTGCTGCCAGGGAACGGTAACGGATCGTACTGACGCTTTCGCCCGTGGATCCATCTTTTCCAGCGACTCCGGTTTCCCACCAGCAGACTTGCCGTCTCCCGCCCCGGTCCTGGTTTCTTCAGTAGAGCAGCGACTTACCCGTTTTTGAGGACCAGGTGTTGAAGACAAACAGATGTTTGGGAAACGGCTATGGAAGAAAACCCCGTTCTCGAAGTTCCTGGACATTGTCCGGACCACTTTTCCAGACACGTTCGGCAGCGTACCGCAAAATGGCAATGTTTCCCAGTTGCGGTGGGGCCGTAAGAATCGCAACCTGATCCTCTTCCTCGTCATCCAGTTTGCGATTTAACCGGTCCACAGCAGCTTCCATGCTTCCGCTATGGTCGCGTTTGGAACCACTACGATTTTCAAACCTCAGATTTGAGAAACGGGCCGTCCGTGCCATTAAGAACCGGACAACTCCTTCCTCCTGCTGATTTTCAAAGAAGTTTTGAAATTCCGGCTGGGTGTCTTCCGGCGTAATGAGCATGGGCCGGTTGATACGTACTTCACCTTGGCTGACGGCGACGTTTGTATCGCGATCCGCATCACCGCAAACAAGAAAATAGGGTAACACCGACTCGCCGAAGGTAAAAAGCGAGTAATTTACAGGCCGCGCGATTTCTACCGCATCCCAGGCCTCGTGAAATTTTTGCTCTTCTTCGTCACCACAATATCTCATCTTGAATTTCCATCATTAGCCAAGGCGGATGTTCCTGGAATTGATTCTAGCACCCGTGTTTGTGGTGTTAAAGGGTTGGCAGTCGATTTCCGGCGTGGGGTGTTCCAGGCAGCAAGAACGTGTCTGCCTTGCGGAGAAGAAGCGACGCCAGGGACGGTGTGTCAGATCGGTCAGCGGGCCTCGACCCGTCGTAACCAGGCACCGGGCCAGTGGGTGATGTTTTCCGTGAGTTCGCTTTCATTGAATATCCACGTTGGCGGTTCCAGCACGAATTCGGGGTGTTCGGCGGCAAAGTCTTTGGCGGCCGCCGCCGGATTGTCAAATTTCCAGTGGGGCTCCCCGCGCGGCACATCATGAATTCGATCCATTAAACCATCGGTGGCCACAATATAGGATCCAACCGTGACCAGTTCATGGTACGCCGCTAGTTCGGCGGCAACATGATCCTTGGTGTGGCATGAGTCCAGGATCACCAGCACCGTCTGGCCCTCGTGAACCAGGCTTCGGATCTCTTGCACCACGGAGGGATCCACGGAGTCACCTTCGATGAGTGTGATTACATCCGAGAGTGGGTGCGACTCAATGGCTTGACGATTGTGTTTTCGAATCTCGACATCGACGCCGATAACACGACCTTTTCCCAGCACCTTGCAGACACTGGCGTAGTAGACCAAAGAGCCGCCATGGGCGACACCCGTTTCGACGATGACATCGGGTTGGGTACGGTAGATGACTTCCTGAATGCGAATCATGTCTTCAGGAAGTTGAATGACCGGCACTCCCAGCCATGAAAAGGTATACGAATATTTCTGATCCCAACCGACTTTGACCCACTGCTCAGACAGCAGTTCAAATGCCTCCTTCGAATACAAAGGCAGTTCCCGAGTCCCGGTTCCACTGACTTCGGTCAATTGACGACTGTCGGTATCGAGGATTAATTTCATGCTGCCTTTTGCTCCCACTCCATCAGGTCAATGACTGAGACGTCCAAACCCAGATCATGCGTTAAAGCGGCCACTTCTTCGCCATAGTTTGGATTAAGTACGATTGCTGTTTTCACGTTAAATTCGCGCAGCCTGTTGGGACTGACGATGGGGTGACCGGTGCCCGCCAGATAATTTCCCTGCTTGTTCGGGTTGATGTCGACGATACAGGAAATCAACCGCCGATCGGGATCAATCACATTGGCAAGCGTGACACCCTTGGCACCTGCGCCCCAGACGGCAACATTTCCCCGTAGTTTCAGTTGTTCGGCCGTTCGACTCCAGTGCAATTTGCGTTGGGCTTCACTACGCCCGAAATCACGTGCCTGCTGAACCACATCCGCACCAGCAAGCCGGTTGGCGGATGGTTGCTCTGCCGGTACCGCTTCCAGCCACAGGTACTGGCCGGCAAACACGTGGTTCACTTGGACCACGTCGAATCCTGCACGTTCAAAGGCCGCTGTTAAGCTATTGCTGGTAAACAGGGAACAGTGTTCGTAGAAGAAGTCCCAGGTGACATTGTTTTGCAGGATCCACGAGACGCAGGGTGTCTCGAAAAAGAGCCTGGCTTGCGGGGAATTCTGCAGGCCCTGGCGAATCGCCCGCAGGAAATCAACCGGCTGATCAATATGTTCGATAACATGTCGGCAAATGACGACGTCCGCAGCCACATCGCGGGTGTTGCGGTCGAAAAATTGCCGTCGAAATTCGAGACGCCCATCCGCGGCGAAGGCAGGGCCTTCGTAGCTGGGGTCCATGCCGATACCACGGTTTGTCGATCCTGGTGCCTTGACCAGCCGGCGAAGAAAATCTCCCTTTCCGCAACCAACTTCGACAATGCGACAGTTGCGAACGCCGTGTTGATCCAGGAGTCGGTTGACGAGGATTTCCAGGTGGCGTTCAAACGCCGGTGAGTGATTCTGCGAGTTGTCGTAACTGGTTCCGTAGGCCAGAAGAGAGGAATCAAAAGAACGGTTAAAAGTAAATCCGCAGCACGAACAAACAACCATCTCCAGCCGCCCGCGTGAAATAGAGCGGGCGCGTGTTTCCTCGCAGCACACTAAATTCTGGTGCACAGGTACGGAAGGTCGGCACAAAAAATCTACAATCGTTTTGCTTTTGCAGATGGGACAGGCATCAAGCCGCATGGTGCTGCAGGTTCCTTTCCCACCAGTCCGTGGTGTCCGACAACCCTTTTCTCCAACCAAATCGAGGCGACCATTTCAGTTCGTTGCGCAACCGACTCACGTCTGCCAACAAGACGGGGGGCTCCGGCCCGGGACCCGGTGTCCTCTGGATTGTCAGCAGGGGACGGCGTTGCAACTGATCAGCAATTTGTGCCGCCATTTCTTCCAACCGTACCGGAATGCCAGACCCGACATTGATTGGCCCCTCGCAGGAGGAGTCGAGCAAGGAAACCAGCGCGTCTGCGGCGTCGGCAATGTGTAAAAAGTCACGCACCAGATGCCCCTGTGAACAAACCGCGGACTGATCGCTCAGCAATGTAGAGATGATCGATCCGGGAAATTTTTCTGGATGGGCGCCGGGTCCGTACAGAAAAAATATTCTTGCCCAGGCGGTGCTCAATCCATTCAAGTTGCCGAAGGTATCCAGGTACCGTTGAAGCATGTGCTTACACTTGCCATAGATGGTCGCGGGTAACAGCGGTGTCGAGGATTCCTGGCAGTATCCCCGGCTCCAGTCGTATTCCGCACAACTTCCCGTGCAGACGGCCCGTTCTCCACCATGCGTTTGAAATTGCTGCAGTATCGTCATGCTGGACTCAAGCCACCGCAGGTTTTCCGGCGATGACCAGAACTCAGACGGTTTTGTGAACCAAGCTGTGTGTAACAAATGGCTGGGTTGTAAGGTGCGAAAGAGTTCTTCGGTCGCGTGGTGGTCCAGCAAGTCGAGCCGATGCCAGTGGATTCCGTGACTCGGTACTGGCTGGGTGTGGCAGCAGACAGCGTGTACCTCGGCAGTCCGTTCCCGCAGAAGCGGCAGGCAGTGCTGACCGACAAAGCCGGTTGCTCCGGTAATGAGTACTCGGTTCATGAGTTGAAATCAGGATGGGTTTGATCTTGGCGTGAAATCCGGGAAACCTGTAGGGGCCACTCAATGTCCCAGGCGGGGTCGTTCCATCGCACACCACTGGCATATTCCGGATGATATGGCTGGGACATCTGGTAAAAGACCTGGGCCGAGTCGGTCAGCGTTTGAAAGCCGTGGGCACAACCTTCTGGAATGTAAAGCATCTGCTGGTTATCAGCTGACAGTTCGAATGCCTGCCAATGCATGAAGCTAGGAGAATCGCTGCGCAAATCAATGATGACGTCGTAAATCGATCCCTGCGTACACCGTACCACTTTTGCCTCTTCAAACGGTGCCCGTTGGTAGTGCATTCCGCGCAACGTACCACGTTGGTGGTTGTGCGAGAGGTTGCACTGGACAAGATCGGTGTTCAAGCCGAGTTCAGCAAACTCCTGCTGGCACCAGACGCGTGCGAAATAACCCCGTTCGTCGGCCAGCGGCTGTGACTGGATGAGCAAGGCACGATCGATGCTTGTGGGTGTGAATTTCAGTTTCTTATTTGGACTCGCCTGAACGGCCAGGGCTTCTGCCATAGTTGGTAACTCTCCCGGTGGTAGAGGATTGACTCCTGCCTTGAAAGTCAGGCGACTTGGACTTCCGGAATGGGAATGATAAAGCGTCCTCCAAGCTGACGGTATTCCGCCTGCTGGTCGAGGATTTCCTTGGCGAAGTTCCATGTCAGCAAAAGCACGTAATCGGGCTGGTCGTCGAGCAGTCGTTCCGGTGCGTGGATCTTCAAATGGGTACCCGGAGTGAAACGTCCTTGTTTGATCGTGCTGCGATCGACAACGTAATCAAGTGTTTCGTTGCCGATACCGAAATAGTTGAGCAACGTGCTGCCCTTGGCGGAGGCCCCGTAGACGGCAATGCGCTTGTGTTCGGATTTGAGTTTCCGCAGCAGCCCTGTCAATTCTTCACGAAGCCGGACAACTCTGGCTCCAAAGCTCTCGTAGAACGACAAGTTTTCCACCCAGGTGGCTTCGGACTGTAACAATTCCTGCGCCGCCACGGTGGACTCGACGCGGCCAGGATGTCCCATGTAGATACGCAGCGATCCACCATGAATTGCAAGGCGTTCGACGTCGAGAATTTGCAAATCGTGTCGTCGGACCAGGCGATCGACGGCAGTCAGCGAAAAGTAACACAAGTGTTCGTGATAGATGGTGTCAAACTCGACGTGGTCGATCAGGTCTTTGACGTAGGGCACTTCCACGACAGCCACACCTGAAGGCTGAAGCAACATCTTGACCCCGGCGATGAACCCGTTCAGATCGGGGACATGGGCCAGGACATTGTTGGCGTGAATCACGTCAGCCCGCTTGCCTGCCGTCACAAGCTGCCTTGCCAGTGAGTCTCCGAAGAATTCGCACAGTGTTGGAATACCGTGCTGGGACTGTGCCACGTGTGCAATGTTCACCGCAGGTTCAATGCCCAGGACGGGAACGCCGGCCTGCTGATAAAATTTTAAAAGATAGCCATCGTTGCTGGCCACTTCGACCACAAGACTCTGCCCGTGCAGCCGCCGCTGTTCGCGCAATTTTCCCGTCAGCGAGCGGGCATGTTCGAGCATGGTATCGGAAAAGGAAGAGAAGTATGCGTAGTTGCGAAAAAGTGTTTCAGGCGGGACCGTTTCCGTGATTTGCACAAGCGCACACTTCGAACAGAAAGCCAGCTCAAGAGGATAGGTCGGCTCGGGCTGATCAAGTTGCTCTTTGTCGAGCAGCGCATTGGCGAGCGGTGTTTTGCCAAGCGACAGAATCTCGGTCAGGCGGTTGCCGCCACAGGCGCGGCATGTCGGCAATTGTTGACGTTCTCGTGCTGCTGGAAAAATTGCTTGTACCATTGAATCGTCCGTGAAAGTCCTTCATCGAGCGTGTACAGCGGTTGCCAGGAAAGTTCTCGGTGGGCCTTGTCGGCGCTCAAATACTGTCGCCGAATCTCGTTGCTGGCCTCGTTAAGCACCGCCGGTTGCAATGTCGATTCCATTTGATGCAAGATTCGTTCCACAAGTTCGAGCACAGTCACTTGCATTTCGTTGGAGAAATTGAATGCCTCGCCACCGAGTTCTTCTCTGAGGGCGAGTTGTTCGGCAAGATGCATGTAGGCTGCCGCACCATCTTCTACATAGAAATAATCTCGTACGAATGTGCCATCAGAGCGGATGACGGGCTGCTGCCCGCGTAACACCGCACGAATCGTACCGGGTACGATTCGGTTCCAGTTCAAGTCACCGCCGCCGTAGAAGTTTCCGCAGCGGGTGATCACAAGCGGCAGGTCGTACGTGGTGGCGTAGCTTTGGGCAATCAAGTCACCACAGGTTTTGCTCACGTCATACGGGTGACGGCCAGCCAACGGGGTGGATTCTGTGTAGGGTAACTGGGACACGTCGCCATAGGCCTTATCCGACGAGGCGACAACGATCTGCTTGACACGTGGGCTGCGCCGGCAGGCCTCGAGGAGTGTCCACGTTCCTTGGATGTTGCTTTCAAAGGTCGAAACGGGATTCCGATTGGCAATTCCGACGATCGATTGAGCAGCCAGGTGGATGACCGTGTCAATCTCGTATTCGCCCAGCGTCCGCTCGAGTAAAGCCTGGTCACCAAGATGACCACGCACGACGCGCACCTGGGAGATAGCGTTCGTTTGAACCAGATCAGCTTGGGGAACCCAGTCGCGGACAAGACAAACGACATCTGCACCTGCCGCTAACAAACGTTTGACCAGCCAGCCGCCAACCAGGCCGGTGCCTCCGGTCACCAAAACCGGGCGGTCTTGCCAGAAGCGTTCCAAGTTCATGATCATGTTTAGTTCCTCGCAGGGTCCGGAGCCTACTTCCGGATGTACAGGGGAAGTGCTTTGACGGCACTCTAGGCAACAGCCTGTAATGCCGGCCGGGTGCCTGGCACTTTGTCTTGCCAGGTGTTCCAGGGCGCATCACCCTTTTGCCAAAGCTGTTCCAAATAGTTCTTGTCACGTAGCGTGTCCATGCACTGCCAAAAATGATGGTGTCGAAAAGCTGCCAATTGATCATCAGCCGCCAGTCTTTCCAGGGTATCCGCTTCCAGGCTACAGTGGTCGTCCGTCAGGTATTCAAATACCTCGGGCTCGAAGACGAGAAAGCCACCGTTAATCCAACCTTCACCGGCAGATGGCTTTTCGGTGAAACGGGTTACCTGATCACCATCGATGATCAGTCCGCCAAATCGCGCCGGGGGCCGGACTGCCGAGACGGTGGCCAGCCGGCCATGCGAGCGGTGGAATTCCAACAGCTGATTCAAATCAACATCAGACAAGCCGTCCCCGTAGGTGAGCATGAAGGTTTGGTTGCCCAACACGTGTTTCAGTCGCTTCACTCGTCCACCAGTCAGCGTGTGTGGTCCGGTATCGACCAAGTTGACAACCCAGTTTTCCAGTTCCGGAGCCTGTCGCTGAATCGCGCCCGTGGTGAAATCGATAGAGAGGTCGCCGTGCAGGTGGTAGCTATCAAAGAAATATGTTTTGATGGTTTCGCCCATGTAACCCAACGCGATTGTAAACTGGTTAAAACCGTGGTGGGCGTAGTGTTTCATGATGTGCCAGAGCATCGGTTTGCCCCCGATTTCCACCATCGGTTTGGGCCGTTTGGTGGTTTCTTCCTGGAGACGCGTCCCCAATCCACCGGCAAGAATAACAACGGGCGTGGTCATTGGATTGACCCTAAATAGTTGACTCGTTTTGTGAACGACCAGGCGAATCTTTCAGCGGTGGAATTCTAGTCTGTGGCGACTGGCCGCTGCAACAGAGAACCCGACGAGCCCCGTCGACAATTGGTTGCTAGCGAAATCGGTCCTGGCGCGATTGTTCAGCTAGCACGGAGCGGTGCGTATCTTGTTCGAAGTTCCGCGAGAATGCTGAGGCCTACTTGTTTCGCGCAGCGACCGAAGGAGTAACCGTTGGAGGCCAATGTTGCAGGAGTTGCCCGGCCACGGTCGGGATTTCACACGGTGCGAGAAGGCCCATAAGGCCTTCATGCCACACCCCATTGATGGATCACGTGGAACCTACCGGGACACCTTCTGCGACGACGAAAACCGAAGGATTAATCCATGTTCAGACGCACACCGATTTTTTTGAGTTCGGCAAGATGTTGCGACTGCGATTCTTCATTCAATGGATTTTCACCCAGATATAGATTCCAGTAGGGGGCGAAGCGTTTGTCGCCCGAGTTGTCCTTGTCGGCCATACGCACGAGGGGACCGATGTCTTCGACCTGGTTACGGTTAAGGAATGTCCAGCTCAATTCGGTCAATCCTTCGAGCGGAGAAACGTCCTTGACCGCATTACCTTCCAGATCAAGGTTGGACAGGCCCTGCAGATTGGCGATCGGAGAAATGTTTTCCACCTTGTTGTCGGCCAGATACAGGGACCAGATCTTGGACAAACCGGACACGGCTGAAACATCGCTCACACGGTTGTCCGACAGGTAGAGCGAATTCATGGCCTTCAGTTCTTTAACGGCCTCGATGTTTTCTATTTTGTTGTGTTCCAATTGCAAATACTGAAGTTTCGTCAGCTTGCCCAGTGGAGCAATGTCTTCGATACGGTTGTCGTGCAGGTCGAGCGACTGAATGTTGAGACAGTGAGAGAGCGGTTCGATATTTTGAATCTCATTTTTTGCCAGACGTACCAGGGCCAGATTTGTACAGTGTTTCAGTCCAGTGAGATCTTCGATGTTTTTGTCATCTGCTTCCAAGAAGTAAATCTGGCGTAAATCCTCCTCGGTAATCTGCTCCTTTTCGATTTGCTTCTTTTTAAGAATCTCGCGCAAGACCGTTTCTAGATTTTTATCAGGTATCGTGACGTTTTCAGCATCGTTGCTGGGTTTTGGCGCTTCTTTTGGCGACTCCGTTTCTTGACCAAAAAGAAGTCGCGAGGTGGAGTCGGAAAGGCCGGAGAAGACCAAAATGGCAACGGCAAGCAAGCAAACGGTGACGGTGCGAGACACAAGAATCTCCTGTTCGTTTCTTGATGGAGTTAAGGGAGTGGTGAGGTCGATGGCTGACCATCGACTAATTCCATTGTCTTCCAAGAGACACTGAAAAACAACCGTCCAACTCCGAAGACTGGCGGGCAGCGGTTGTGGTTGTTGTTCAGCGTAAATGCCTTATGACTAATGCGTAAGGACTAGAGAAACACTTTGTTCCGATGCCTCCCAAGGTGAGTTTTTCGGGAATGGATGTCTTGACCTTTTCAGCCCGCCGAAGGTGCCTCGCGGTTGTGGAGAAGCTGATCCGGTCCGACGAGAGGGCCAGACAACATTCAGCAGACACCTGCGCCCTACGGTTTTGGTGCTGATGTCAGCGAGGCTGGTTGGTGGGGCCCCGGTCATCCGGATCACGGATGAGTTTCTGAGGACACGTGCCTGGTTTCAGTTCGAATCCCGGTCGTACGCTCTGTCAGGGGCAGGTTCTTCAGACATGCTGCAACAACTAGGAAACCAACTACCTCCGTTTGCTGGATTGTTGTCGACAACAGTTGTGGTCGGGACGATCCACACACCAGCACATCAACCAAAGATTTCCGGGACGACCTCTCCTTGTTCCACGATTTTGATGGGTCTCCCGATGGGGCTCATGTGTTCGTGTTCCGGATCGATTTTCAATGCGTGGCAAAACGTTCTGAACAGGTCGGATATGGAAAGAGGATGATCAGATACCTCTTCACCACCCGCGTCTGTTTTGCCAATCACTTGACCTCCCTGTACTCCAGCGCCCGCCAGGGCCACATTGAATGCTTTGGGGAAATGGTCACGTCCGGCACGTGCATTGATGCGCGGCGAGCGTCCAAATTCTCCCATCCAGATGACCAGGGTTTGATCCAGCAGTCCACGTTGTTTCAGATCGTCTAGCAACACCGAGTAGGCCCGGTCCATTTCGTCGCAGAGTTCTCGGCTGCGTTCAAAGTTGTTCTCATGGGTGTCCCAATTTCCGTGGTCCACCTCGACAAATGTGACACCCGATTCGATCAATCGGCGGGCGAGTAGGCACCCGCTGGAAAATTTGGAATCGCCATAAGCTTTACGAACTCGTTCAGGTTCCTGCGAGATGTCGAAGGATTTCATTTGAGGGCTGAGCACCAGGCGTGAAGCACGTTCATACAGCCCTTGATGGTCGGACACCTGCTGTTTGATGCTTTCCAGGTCGTGTTGTTCCTCTAACCGCTTCAGCAGTCGTAAACGTTTTTGATACTGAGATTTTCCGGTCAATAGTGTTGTGTTATCAGGTTCTCGTTGCGGATCATTCAGCACCAGGGGATCGTATTCGATTCCCAGAAATCCCCCACCCGTGGTTCCTCGACCGCGGGCACCAATTCGCACAAAGCTGGGCAAGTCGCTATCGGTGTCTCCGATTCGTTCGGAAACCAGGGAACCCAGCGTGGGGTTCCGTACGCTGGCCGTTGGAATATATCCGGTGTGCAACAGATAACTGGCCCGCTGGTGGCTACCCTCTTTGCTCGTCATGGATCTGATCAGACAGATGTCCTGCATCCTGCGGGCGGTTTCCGGAAGGTGTTCAGCAATCTGGATTCCGGGGACTGAGGTTGAAATGGCACGGGTTTCCCCGCCGTGTGGGTGGTCCGGTTGAGGGCTGAAGGTTTCAAACTGACTTGGTCCGCCCCTCATCCACAACAGAATGCAGGCCCGTCCCTGTTGTCGCAGGCGAGCTGCTTCGACTGTCATGCGGTCGCACCAACTGAGCGACCCTGCTGCGATTGCAGACGCTGAAACGGCGCGAAAAAAATCACGTCGTCGAGAGACTTGGTGACGTTGGAGACTCAAATCAACCAGATGGTGAATTTCGGTCGGCATCGGGGGGGTATCTCCACAAGAGTTTCCGGAAATGAACACGCCCTTTGTGATTACGGTTGGATTCGACGACACATATCGAGCGACTGACTGGCATCTAACGACGGATAAGCAAGGAACACCGCATTGGGATATGATGGTTTACGAGTTGTTTGCAAATCACGTTCTGAAAAGTCCGCCTGTTCTTCCAGCGGTGTCACGTACGGTACTGAAACTCCGCGGAGTTGATCAGTGCCCACAAAATGTCTTCAAAGGCCTGCAACCGATTTTGTGTCTGTTTGACATGCAACAGGCAAGTGGTTTGTTCATGTGGGTTTGGCTCACGGGCCAAACATTTCAAGTAAAGTTCCGTCAGCAAGTCCTGATTGTCGGGAATGTTTTGAAGTAAGGATCCCAGACCACGCCCGCTGCGGGCTGAACGATGAATTGCGGATGAGTTCATGAGAGCCAACGCTTGCGGAATCGAACCCGTTATACTGACTTGCGGTTCGCTTGGGTCGTATTCAAATAACTTGTTGAAGACTGCCCGCGGTCCGTTGCGACCCCTACTTCTCCCGGCAGAGTTTCGTCGGCCTCCGAGGTCCTGCTCCTTGGCATCCAGAACGGTTAGTAGGGTGTTGAATAAAGTGTCGGCGCGCAATCGTCGCGGACGGTTTGCTGCAAATGGAATTTCCGCGGCGTTTTGTCGTGACCGACTCTGGCGCTGATAGGCCTGGGTTGCGGAAATCGTTTTGAACAACCATTTGATGTCGTATCCGCTCTGGGTAAATGCCTGTGCGAGAAATTCAAAAGTTTGAGGTGCTCTTGTTTCTCGGTCAGGTCCCAGGTCATCGATCGGTTCGCGAAACCCTTCGCCCACCATTTCGGACCACAAGCGGTTAACCAGGGCTTTGGAAAACCACGCATTGTCGGGGGAGGTCATCCAGGCAGCCAAGGCGGCCCGGCGCTCGGAATCCTTGACATCGAGTGCCAGTCGTTGTCCGGTCGTAAACAGGGCCGGTACCATCAGGGTGCCAGCTGCGGACGGATTATCCAGATCCGGCATATGATGCTCGGGTGTTCCCCTCCTGCGGTTGTTGTTGTTTTGTTTTCTCTTTCTGCGTGCTGGGCGATCGTTGGCCACGACGATAAACGTTCGCTGCATTGCAGATCGATCGGGCCGGACTGCTACACGTGGAAAAAAAGCTGCCAATTCATGAAATTGTTCGCGTTTCCAGGAATCGTAAGGATGGTCATGACACTGAGCGCACTGGATTTGAATACCCATGAAAATTCGAGTCAGCTCGGCGGCGGTCTCTTCCGGTTGTCCTCCCTGGGCCATGATGACGGCGGCATTTCCGTTCTCTCGGACATTGCCGGTCGCTGTGACAAATTCGCTGGCGACCTGGTCCCAGGGGGTGTTCGCATTCAAGTGTTCGCTGAGGTAGTCGGTCAACGCCTGAGCAGAGAGGATTGCTCGTTCCTCAGTTCGACGATACAGAATGACGTCACGCCAGTAACTCGCCCAATTGTTTCCGAAACGTTGATCGGAAAGCAAGTTGTCGACCAACTGCTGCCGCTTTGCCGGATCTTTGTCCAGAACGAACAGGATCACTTGTTCGGCTGGCGGAAGCTGACCGGCCAGGTCTAACCAGACCCGCCGCAAGAAAGTCTGATCGTCCGTGGTGTCGGCCAACTCGCCCGGAGAAACATCTTTGAACAATTCCTGCATGAGCAACTGGTCGACTTGAACGGCTGTCTCCCGGAATGATGGCGTGGCACCTTGCAGCTGGCTTGAAATACTGCATGCCAGCAGCAACAAGGTGAACGGAGCCGTTTTCAAAACCTTTTGCGAGAAGACCAGTCTCCTCGGCTGTCGTGCAGGGTTCCAGCAGCTGTTTTTTCCGATGATCTGAGGCGTTTTAAAAACCCTGAGGGCCAAGGCCTGGGGCCAGCGATGTTGTAATGCGAATTGTGGTGCCAAGGAATTGTGTGACACGACTGAAAGGTGTTCCAGTGGGGACATTGTGCCAACCTTCTCTCCCGCGCTCTTGCCAGCCTTTGCTGCTTTGTTGCAACCAAGCATGGCGGACCGAAGAGATCATTGTATTTCCAGGGATATTTTTCGATTTCCAGTCGTGGATTTCGACCGAAGCGACGCCAGTTGTCGCCCCGACGGTAACGGCAAGGGCCAACGAGTGAACCACGACTCCGACAGAGTCCGGACGGTCCTCTGCAACCGGTCAGGCTTCACCAGAAAGGCTCTTTGTCCACGAGTTGAAACCCGACCGTCGGCGGCAGGTTTCGCTAATTTTGCGAAGATCGAGGATCGAATCAAGGTTTTATTGCGCGAAAGTGCAGTTGTTTTAACAGAGGTTGGCAGCCATTGTGAATTTGCGTGATCGGGATCTGTGTGCTGCAAGGTACTTCATCGTAAAGGGTTGTGCTGAGGCGGTTGCTGTGACTGCAGATTCTGCCAGGCCGTTGTCACCGGGCCGAGACAAGTTCAGGCACCTCAGACGCTGACGAGCAGACGGGCCAGCGACCGGGGATGGAGGCTCAAATCCTCATCAACCCGCTCCATGATTGGAACTGGTTTTTCTAGGCTTGCGGTCCATTCCCGGTGGCCCGTCTGACAGTGGCGATGAGGACTTTGGCCGGGTGGTCTGGCTGGCCGGGACACGCTGGGTTTACGCGACGTCGATGTTGTCCGAGGCCGTGCCTGCGACTAAGCCGTTTGCGGGCAGGGATTCAAAAGAGGCGCAGGGGTTTTTTAAAAATCCCACGCACATTTTTTCGGCGCTATGTGTTTCACCGGTCACAGATCCCCGTTAGGTCGATCGTTTTGAACGGGGATCTCCCTCCCTGTATCTACCAGCATGGGACCCGCCCAGAAAAAAGCAGAGTGGCTTGACAACAACTCCTGACCTTGCTTCCAGCGAATTCGCGGCTCAACGGAGGGGTCGATTTCGTTGTGCATGGTTAATTGGACGCTTCTCTGCCAGGCGTCGGAGGCACTGGTAAAGGGTAACTCCTGGACGAATTCACGTACTAGGTCGTACGCCGTCTGTCCACCCGTGCGCCATCGGCTGAGGAGTATGGTTCTGGTTCCCGTAGACATCATTCCGCATACCGCCAGGAATACCTCGCTTCCGTCCGCTCTTCTTTGTCGTTTGAACGCGTCTTCGGCGGCAGTGTGGTAACCGGGCATGATGACCCGTTCGGGTGCTCCCCATGGTAATTTGAACCAACTGCGTAAGGTGTTGTTCGATTTGACTCGATCCATGTGAACCGGTGCCCAGTCATAGGGAAGTTTTTTTTGGGTGTCGATGTCCTTGAGTATCAGCAGTTGTTCCCAGAAGGGAGCCGAGTAGCGGGAGGGGATGGAATTTGTGGGATCCACTTGGAAGGCTCCGCGGCTGGCCGTCATGATTTCTTCAGCAACCTGAGCACCGAGTTCATCCTGCTCCCGACCGTCCAACTTGCCCGACAGCACGGCGAAGTTGCGGACCGGTCGCGGCGCGCCCTCGAGGGGGTGGACCAGGGAAAGGGTGGGGACGTACCGGATACGTACCTTGGAAATCAAGGAGCGCAACTCATCTCCCTGTTCGACTTGCAGGGCTTCAAACGGCAAGTACCACAGAAAATCATCAGGCACGATGATCAGTTCTTTGTAGTCGTCCCAGACGTTTGCTGAGACACCTGGAATGAGAACTTTAAGAAGTTTCGCGGCCGTTTGCTTCCACTTCTCATCACTCAATTGATCGATCGTCAACTGACCGTTTTTGTCGAAGTTTCCCATCTGGCGCAAGAGATTGGCTGTCAGTTTGCGAACTTTGGGCGGGGATTTGATGGTCCACCGGGTGTACTTTTCTTTGGACATAGAATAGGCGTCGAGTTGATTTCCCACAGAGAAAAATGCCAACACCACCTGCCCATCTTTTAATCCTTGTTGAATAGCCGTTGTTGACTTCAGGGGGGGAAAGGCAAATTCGGATGGTTCTCGTCTCACGGCCAAATTGCGCAACATCAACTCCTGCTTGGAACTGGTTCGAGCCAGGCCTTCGAACTGCTTCTTTAATTTCGCCGCGTCTTCGGCACTGGTCGGATCCAATGCAGTCTGCTTTATCTTCGCACGTTGCTGCGCGGCTAATTCCGACAACTGCTGGTAATCAGGGTGTCTGACCATCAGGTCCTGACGTTGCAATTGAGCTTTTTCACCCAGGCGTTCTGCCGGCGCTTCTAATACCCAGCGCAAGGCCAACAACCGACCGCCCCACGGTAAAGACGCATAGAACCGTCGTCTTCGAATGCGGTCAGCGATTTCCAGGGCCTGATCGGGTTGTTTGTTGTCCTGGGCAATCTGGTACCAATGGGTCCAGGCCGAGAAGTTAGGCGGTGAAACGGATAGCGTTAATGTGTCGAGTGGATCCAGTTTCCAGTCCGCAACGGTCGGCTCGCGTAAAACCTTTTTAAACAGGTCAGCGCTGACGCGTGGCGTAACGGCCCCAGCCAGAAAAAATTTGTCGATCAGAGCAATCCGAAAAATCCTTAAGGAGGATTGCTGTTGACGTTTCAGTGCTGCCTGCAGAGCGACGTTGCCTTTGGAACTATTTTGTGAGGCGAATTGAGTGACCGCCAGTTGATATTGCAATCGCGCTGCGATGCGGCCCACACGCATGTCACGTCGGGCGACGACTCTGGTGGCTTCGCGCAGAAGAGTTGTAGCACTCTGGGTGTCTCCGATGCGAACAAAATTCTCGGCGGCAAGAATCAGCAGCGAAGCCTGCAGCGCGTGGAAATCACGTCGCTTGGCCCAGGCGATAGCTGGGGAGAGGGGCGGATAGATACCATTCTGTTCCGTGACAAAGAAGCAAAGAACCCCCTTGTGAAAAGCTTCGCTCATGACGTCCGCTTGATCGAAAGCTTCAGCGATGTAAGTTGCTTCCAGAAAGTAGTTGGCGGCCGATTCGTATTGCTGATGTTCGAAAGCCAGTTTTCCGAGTTCCAACAGGACCGTAGGCGTCAAAATGTGGTCATATTGCCCGGCCAGGACAATCGCTCTGCTCAAATGTGTTTGTGCCCGATCATTCTTGCCGATGCCGGCATAGGCCACCCCTAACAATGCATCGATCCAACCCTGGGACCAGTGATTCGCCTGGACGGGCCGTACTTCCAATGCCTGAACCAGTTGAGCCGCCATTTTGTCGTACCGACTTGCGGGTCCCATCAACTCGGTTCTGCGGCGTGTTGCCAAGGCCATGCAACGGAGAATTTCGGGTACCCCCAGGGGCTCCATTTTAGGTAGTGCAATCACACCACCCTGTTGTGCGACCCGTTCGTTGTCAAAACGACCCTGCAGACTCAACATTTTGCTGGGAATCTTTCCCAGGATGGAACGGCGGTTCGAACTGCCCCACGTGATCCGTGGGGTGCGAACACCGTACGGCGAAATCTGAGGAGGGAATTTAACACGTAACAGCCACCCCTGTTGCGAGAGAAACACCCGTACGGCCGAATCGTATTGCTCAAGCGCTGCTGCCAAGTCTCCCAAGTGATAGTAACATTCGCCAACCATGGTGTGGTAGCAGATGGCGTCGACCCAACGACCTTGGATGCTAACCACGCCTGTTCGCGCTGCGGCACGGAAAATACGCAAAGCATCTGCATAGTCTCCTTCGTAGTATGCAGGAAACGATGCATAGTATCGAGGTCCGGGAACCGCTTGAGTTCCTCCTAGCTGTGCGAGCGAGGAGTTTGACAGTGAAAGCAAGATCGACAGTGCGAAAATCAGGCGTCGCGTTCGTCGAGCGTGCAGGATGAACTGAACTGGTGATCTGCGGAAGTCACACATGTGGTGAAGTCCCTCTGTTCCTGACAGTTAGTCTCAGTCGGCCAACAGCAGGACTTGTAAGGACCAAGACTTGCCGCTAGCAGAACGAGTTCTTTGTTTAATACATTTTAGCCCGTTTCCACAGGTTAGGTACGTTGTCCAATTGGTCTGTTGGGTACCGCACGGTTGGTGCTGCTCACTGCGATCGACGATGAATGACGAAATGGCTTGTCAGGGGCTCCACGAAACGGGCGTGTTCAAAGACCAATTAAAACCGGGATTTAGAGCGATTTTAGCTGTCCCGTTTCGGTTTTCTCGCGGCCGGGTTGCGTAGGTGATTCATTCTCTGAGCACCCGGAGGAGGATGGAAGACGGCCACTCGGTGATCACAACGACTTTTGAAAAAACATGCAAGATAGGCAGAAGATTCGGACGATAACCGTGGTGACGATTGCGCCGGCCAGATCCCGGAGGGAACTGACCGCTTTCTTCTCACAAGACTTGGAGGCTCGAATCGATGAAGCCAGATAGCCTTTCGCCCATCGCAAGTCGCTGGCTCTGTGGGTTGTTGCTGGTGGTGTCCATGACAGCTACTGGCTGCCAAGTCGATATTGCAGGCCAAACACTGCCGAGTCCCTATTACCTGGCCGACGACATTCAGTACTTCGCACCCGGTCCGGAATTCATGTTGGCCCGTGAAGCAGCGGCCATGCAGAAGTACCAGGCCGAGAAAGAACTCCAGACGGACGACCGTCGGCAGCCCTGACGATCTTCTCATCCGGTTCCCACCTGGTTATCCAGTTCAAGCACTTGAATCAGGGAATCCAGCAGGAACGAACCGCCGCCGCTTGTAGCTGTAGTCGTCACTACCCAGGCTGAAGAAACAATGCTTCGTTCGAAGACAGCTTTGGACGGAAGCATTCAAGCATGCGCTTCCAGGTTTCTCCGTTTTTGGGGACAGTGGATTGAAGCCGAAGATCGAAATCGGACCTGCGCGCAAAGATTGAAAGAGCGCGTACACGTCCGTCTGGCGACGCCCGGAACCAGCGGGTCCAACTGGAAGGAGTATGGCTGGTCCCTCGGATGCAGCCTTATCCGCAGTGCAGTTCCAGCAATGCCCCGACACGACGGTGAAACTCGCCCTGGGTAAGAACATCGTCACAGCCTGCTTGCCGGGCGGCTGTTAGTCGGCTTGCCTGGACATGTGGTCCGAACGCCACAATTGGGCCGATCTCCGAGTTTTGTTTTCGCAAGGCGGGTAGCAGATGTTTGGGATTTAAACCCGGAGTGCTTAAGTCCAGAATGACCAGGGCCACCGGCTTGTGGGCCGCCTCCTGTAAGAGTTGTTCCTCGGTAGTAACGACTTTTAATTCGCCAGCTTTCTGCAGAACCATCTTGGAGATTTGAGAGGGGAAGATCAGGTCCTTGGTGAGAAAGAGTATTCGCATTGAACAAGCCGTCAGTTAACTGCAGATGGTCCGTGACTACCGTCGGTCAAAGAAATCGCTTCAACAAGCGGCAAAACGAACACTTTGCCATCCCCGATATCACCCACGGGACCCGACCGTGCGATGCCGATGATCGTGTCAATCGTCCGCTCTAAAAAGTCTTCATTGACAACGATTTCCAGTACAATCTTTCTTAGTAGATTGGTTTTGTATTCGTTACCACGATACATGGCGCTTTGACCACGTTGCCGGCCAAAGCCTTGTGCGTCACAGACGGTCATGCGTTTTACGCCAACTTTGGAAAGTGCTTCTCTCACGGCGCTCAATTTGGTTGGACGAATGATAGCCAGCACTAACCGCATCGACACAGATCCTCAAACAGTGCGCGAGGACGCCGCGCGCCGGGTGGATGTCTCATGTAACTGGAGGAACTCAGGATAACGAAACCTGGCAGACAGAGGAATGGGATACTCAGATTCTAAAAAAAATCTTTCGGCGGTACATGTGGTACAATATCATCCAGACCAGAAGTAGTGCGACGAATGCAACCAGCACCGGCCCCAGGTCCGTGCAAAAAATGTCAAGGTGCCGGGCGAGGCCTCCCACGAGTGTTTTGCTGATTTCTCGAAAGGGAATGAATTGCACTGCCATGTAAATGGCGATCGCGTTGCTGCCAATGACCACCAGCGGGAATGCCCACCGGTCGATTCGTGCCACGTCAATCAGCCCGTAAAAGAGAGCCAGCAAAAGCAAACTCCAGCCCCCGGCCCACAACGCCATCGAACTCGTCCAGATGTGTTTTATTATCGGGAAGCCGATCCATTCTGACCAGGCCCAGCCCATAGCTAGGCAGAGGAGACCGGCCACGACAAGGCCCTGAAGTTTAGTGCTTGGTTTTGCTCCGGAACGTAAGCCATGACCCGCCAGGACGCCCATCAGTACGGTGGCCCCAAATCCCATACTGCTCAGAATCCAGGTATAGTTGGTTCCGTCTCGAAATCGTCCCAGTACGAATTCGTCGAGAGCGAGCGCCAGGTTTGCATTCGGTTCAATAACGCCTGCGCCGTGCCCTGGGACCGGCACCCAGATCATGAGTAGCCAATAGGTAATCAACAGTGTGACGCAAGTTATCGCCTGACCCAGGACCGGCAGATTGAGCATGATCACCCCGGCCATGAGATAACCGGCAGCAATGGCCTGCAATGTATTGCAGTAAATGTGAAGCGTTGAAATCTTGAACTCCAGCAGATGGCCCTGGGCGACCATTCCCAGCACAAACAACAGCAGCGTTCTTCGAATCAGCTTCCCGTAGAGTTGCGTAGGTCTCTCACCCCGCTCGATGCGTTGTGCAAAAGAAAAAGGCATGGCGACTCCGACGACGAACAAAAACAGGGGCATGACCAGATCCCACGCGGAGAATCCGGTCCAATCTGGATGTTGGAGATGGTAGGTCAGCCAGGCGGGAATGTCCGGGTAAATGCAATCGGCGACTGCCCTGAGACACCGGTTTCCACCCACAATCCAGAACATGTCGAACCCGCGCAATGCATCAAGAGACACGAGGCGTGGATTCCGAGGCGCTGTTTCTGAAACGAGTTTGTTCACGGATCGGTCAGGTTGAGGGGACCACTCTACTCGTGGAGTTGCGGTGCGCCCCGTCTACAACCGGCCGGGCGACTTGCCGACTGTAAGTTTATCCAAACGTCCACGGGAAACAAGTTATCGATCCGGCAAGAGCAGAAAAAATACTTTTCGGGTTTTGGGGCGGAGCCGTAGGTGCACAACCCGATCCGCGCGATGTCAGTACGATCCGAAGAGACGGATGGGAACCGTCTGCAGGCCTTACCAGCCCTGTCCGAAAGTTTTGCAGCAAGGTGGTAGTCACCGGGGAGGATTTGCTCAGAATCTCAGCCATCAGCACGCGTCCCTGACAACTACCTGGCTTGCCTGGCAGCTAACCGGTCAGCCTGGGACATATGGGTTCCTCGTTGGATTGCGAAACGGGTCTTCACGGGTTGTTCGAAGTGAGCGGTCCTTCTGCTAGCGTCTGATCCTGCTGGAGAGATTTGGATAGCGAGCCAACTTTCAAAAAAGGATCTTTCTGCCGGCGACAACTGACCGATATGCAATCTGGGTCTGAGCTATTCTTCCGCCCCCCTTTCAGAGCCGGATGTCCATGGATATGTGGCTCTCCACTTCATCTGTCAGCCCAAAGAGATCTGTCAGCCCAAAGGAGGGATACGGTGCACAGGAATTTTTTCCTCCTGTTGGTTATTGTGGCCACGTTTGCAGGTTGGTCACTTTACGAAAAATTCGAGATCGAAGGACTCGACAAAATTCGGTTTCGGTCCAAAGTCGGAAACACCCGGTCAACGGATCGGCGACCAACAACCGCCGAAATTCCAACGGCGGTTCGGACAGGTAAATCCATTCGGATTGCAACCTTTAACATCCAAGTCTTTGGATCCAAGAAAACGGATAAGGCGCACGTCATGGAGCGTCTGGCCAATATTGCCCGCCGCTTTGATGTCCTGGCAGTTCAGGAAGTCCGCTCCAAGTCGCCAGACATCATTCCGAGGTTTGTCGAATCGATAAACACTACCGGACGTCGCTACGATTACGTCATCGGTCCTCGTCTGGGACGCTCTGTCAGTAAAGAACAATATGCTTACATCTTTGACCTGGAAACGATCGAGGTTGCGCGGAACGAACTTTACACCGTTTATGATCCGGATGACATCCTGCATCGAGAGCCCTTGGTGGGATGGTTTCGCGTACGTGGTCCTCCGAAATCCGACGCATTCACATTTTCGTTAGTCAACGTACACACGGACCCAGATGGAACTCGAGAGGAACTCAATGCTTTGGACGATGTTTACCGGGCGGTGCTTGGCGACGGACGAGGTGAAGACGACGTGATCGTCCTGGGAGTTTTGAATGTCAACTACAAACACCTGGGAGAACTTGGACAGATATCTGGAATGACCAGTGTTGTCCAGGGGCAGGCCACGAACACGCGAAAAACCAAATCCTATGACAATATCCTTTTTCACGGCCAATCGACCAACGAGTTCCTGGGGCGCTTTGGCATCTTCGACATGATGTACGAGTTCAATCTGACACAGGCTGAGGCGATTGAAATTTCCGACCACATGCCCGTGTGGGCCGAATTTAGTGTCTACGAAGGAGGACAGCTCGGTCGCGTGGCCACGCGACCCACTGCAGATCACTCCAACTGACGTTTTCCGAAAGGGGGAAGGGGTCAAACGGAGTAAGCGGAGAAGTCCAGCTTATAAGTTGCGCAAGTACTTCACGGCTGCTGCAATCTCGGTGAGAGGGTCGTTCGACTGTTCACGTTCTAGTGTGAAATACCCCCGATAATTGTGGTCTTCGAGAAGGCCCATGACTTCTGGCCAGTCGACCGTACCACGCCCCAGCGCAACCTCCAGCCCGCGACCCTGTGCCAGATCGCGTACGCCGTCTTTGGCGCGGACATACTGGATGTGATTTCCCAGGTCCTGCGCAGCCTCGCTGGCTGAAAGTCCGCGGATGATCAGGTTTCCTGGGTTGAGCGCAACTGCCAGGCTTCCTTCAGGAAGATCCGTCACCAAGTCTGCCAGCTCAGCGCCACTCTCGTTGCCTGTTTCAGCGGCCAGGAATGCTCCGGCCTTCTGCCCGTGTTTTCCCAACTCTGTCAGGACCTCAATCAGTAGTTGTCGCGACGGGTCGTCCTTTTCGGTGGCTACATGACCGATCTGATTAACGACGATCGACGCGCCCAGTTGATATCCAAGGCTCATGGCCTGCTTGGTTGCTTCGACCCGGGCATCCAGATCTTCCAACACGTTGTAGCCGCGCCGAGTGCGAAAACCGATGGCGCAGACTCGCAGGTTTGAATTGTCCAGCATGTTCTTCAAATGTCGAATGCCAGTCCGGCTCATTTCGGCAGGTTTGAGTCCGTACCGACCATCGATTTCCACCGCCTCGGCTCCCATTTCGGCTGCCGCTCGAAGCGCTTTTTCAAAAGGCAGCCTCAGGCTGGCCAGCTGGATACCAATTTTTAAGTTAAGCATGAAACCATTCTGACAATTGTGGCACAAATGGGTAGCGACCCTGTCTCCGGACGGTCATTCTAAACCCGGGCCGAAACCAGATTTTAACGGAATAACAGATTTGCGATAGCAGCAGAGTCTGGCGGGGCATGAAAAAAACTGGAGAGGATGGTTCCAGTGTGGCATGGCTGAAGGAGAAACGGTTTCTGACCCGATGGAACTGGCAATCTGGATTGGGCACCTTCCGTCGAGGTGTTGCGCACACGGAGATGGGTTCGTCCCCAGGGAAGTCAGCGGCCAAAACAACCCGGTTTAAGCACTGGGAGTGCGAGTTGGACAGCCCTTGAACTGCCGCTTCAGCGTGCCAGGAGGCCTGCTTTTACGGCGCCGTAGGATGGGTTAAAATATCGGCCCATCGCGATAGGGTTTTTTTAGTCGTTGTGGTATTCAAGTTTGTACACTGGTGTGGCAGCCAACTTTGCTGCAAGGGATATTGAGTCATGCTCGATCTGCTAAGTTTCAGTTGTCCTATACTTGCGCAGTCATGGCCATCGGTGCTCCTCGGTCTTGGTGTCCTGATTTGTTTAGGTGTTGGCATTGGCGCCATTGTGGCCCTGATTTATGGCAATCTATGGCTTCAGGCCTACATGGCTGACGCGGATGTGTCCATGACGCATCTTGTCAGAATGGGATTTTGCAAGGTAAACCCTCGCGTCGTCGTACGTGCGAAAATCATGGCGGCTCAGTCCGGGATGGACATCAGTCGTCAACATGGGACCAGCACCCAGCGTGTCGAAGCTCATTACTTGGCAGGTGGTAATGTGATGGATGTCATCCATTCAATCATTGCTGCTAATCGCGCCGGTATCGATCTCGATTTTGATCGTGCGGCTGCCATTGATCTTGCTGGGCGCGACGTATTGGATGCGGTCCAAACTAGCGTCAATCCGAAAGTCATTGATTGTCCTGATCCGCATCGCAGCGGAAAAACCACGCTCAGCGCGATTGCTAAGAATGGCGTAGAACTGAAAATTCGAGCCCGAGTCACCGTGCGCACTAACTTGCTCCAACTGATCGGAGGAGCCACCGAAGAAACGATAATCGCGCGTGTCGGTGAAAGTATTATCTCGTCCATCGGTTCGTCAGACTCCCACCTGACCGTGCTCGAAAACCCGGATGTGATCTCGAAGGCGGTTCTGGATCGCGGCTTGGATGCACAAACGGCCTTTGCGATCGTGTCCATTGATATTGCGGACATCGACGTGGGTGAAAACATTGGAGCTCGACTGCAAGCGGATCAAGCGGAGGCCGACACTCGCCGGGCTCGCGCGATGGCAGAGCAACGGCGCGCCGAAGCCATCGCGAAGGAACAAGAAATGAAAGCCAAGGTGGCTGCTAATCGTGCTCAGCTCATCCTGTCCGAAGCCGAAGTTCCCAAAGCCCTGGCCGATGCTTTCCGAGCCGGTAAACTTCACGGTGACAATGCGAGTTGATGGTCCTCATCCAATGACCGGTTGTCGCCGGTTGTTTCGCTCGCGCAGTGCCGCTGACGTCCATTGGTCCGTGACGCTGACTTTAACATTCGGGAAGCTGGCATCTTCCCGTGTTGCGTCCTGAATTGCAGCCGTCACTTGCTGCCGAGCAACCATTCAAAAGTCTGAATTGAAAGTTCAAGGACGAAGCTGTTGATTTGAAGTGTTTTCAAATCAACAGGAACCAGCAAGACATTTTGCCTTCCGGCGTCGGGTCCAACTGGCACCAGCCAATCAGTGACTCTCGATGCGTGCACACTTTCGACTGCGAAGTGTCATTCACCTTTGGTAGGCCAGCGCGTTGGACGGAGTGCGCGCAAGGGTCAATCTCCAATGAGCTTGACGAGCAGTCGTTTGCGGCGGCGACCGTCGAATTCGTAATAAAAGAGATGTTCCCAGGGTCCCAGGTGTAGAGCACCGCCGGTAATCGCTACGACGACCTCACGGCCCATGACCTGACGCTTTAAATGGGCGTCGGCGTTGTCTTCACCCGTACGATTGTGGTGGTAACGGTCGGAGGAGGCATCAAACGGCGCCAATTTTTCCAGCCATAGTTCATAATCGTGATGCAATCCGGATTCATTGTCGTTGATGAACACGGACGCCGTGATGTGCATTGCGTTGATCAGGGCGAGACCATCCTGTATTCGGCTCTCCTGGACCAGGTGTTCGACTTCACGGTGGATAGAAACGATTGCCCGGCGTTCGGGAATCTCCATCCAGATTTCTTTCGTGAGGGTTCTCATGCCCGACATTTTCCTGTGGTGGGAGATTTGTTTTACTGTCCGCGCGAATCGAACAGCCGATTTGGTGCAGAGAACTCGGGTTGGAAAATAATGGTGTTCCCTGGAACGGGTCTCATGGTCTCAATACGGCCTTGGTCACTTGATCAGGACTCTCCACCAGCATTCGGTAGACTTCCGCCCCCTCCGTGAGGGAATAGCTTTGGATCCAGTCCAAATGCCGCAGCGCGCCGTCCGACAAAGCGTCAATGGCGTCGCGCACGTCGGCGGGACGAGCGGAGTAGGTGCCAATGGACGTCACTTGCTGGCGGATCATGTGGCTGAAATCAGCCGAGGTGACCGCGGTATGCAGGCCGAGCCAGCCGATCCGGCCTAACTGACCGACCGAAGCGATGGCCATTTGACGCGTGACTTCCAGACCGACCGCCTCAATCACGGTTTCAGCTTTCCGGCCCCCGAGAATTTCTCGCACGGTTTGGCCGACTTGTTCCGGATTTAGTCCCCGCGTACAAATGCAGTCTGTCACGCCCAGACTACGGGCCACTTCCAGCCTGGATTCTACCAAATCGACGGCTACAACTTGCGAAACACCCCGGTAGAGGGCATACACCATGGCCAGCAAACCGATTGGTCCGGCACCGATGACGACGAGGGATTGGGCGATGTTTCCCGAAAGCGAAGATGTTGAATCGAGGCAAGTGAATTTTACGGACTGAATAGAAGTTCCGAAGGGTTCTACGAGCGAACCGGCAGGTCCCAGGAGACGTTCTGGAATTTCATAGGCAATTCGTTCGTCAACTGCCATGAACTGGGCATTGGCGCCAGGTAAATGAATGCTGAAGACCTTCCTTTGGGGACAGACTTGAGCGTTTTCGTTGAGGCAGAATTCACATTCAAAACAAGGCACCATGGGATATAGTGCCACAGGGGCACCGAGCTCCCAAGGTTTTTGGCACTCGTTAGCCTCGACAACTCGGCCGCACAATTCATGTCCCAGGACCAGAGGCGGGAAGCGGTTGATGGATACGCCCGTATAGGCTTCCAGTTCAGAACCGCAGACTCCGACTGCGTCGACCTGGACCAGGATCTGGCCAGGGTCTGGAGTGGGCTTGGGCACGTCCTGGATGCGCATCTGCCCGGGACCGGTCCACTCAAGTACTTGCATCATGGAATCAGACATACTTCAAGATGGTAACGTGGGGGGGATGCCCTCGACAAGCCGTCAGCGCAACGACTCTTTGAACAGGGTGTCTGGCGGTTTCTCCGGTTGCGTGTCAGCGTCTCGGACAGCATTTAGTTGTCCGGCAGAAGTGGTCCGCTGTTGATCCGGTTTTTGCTGAGAACCGTGTGACGTTCAGGGCCTGTGCGGCAACTCATGTGAGAGAGGTCTTGCTGCCTTCGATTGGGGCATCACGGAAAAAGTCCGAATGTATGGATCCCGTGGGCCAGGGAGAACAAGCGAGGTGCGAAATCCCTCAATGCGGTCCTTGCAAATCAGGTTGGACGGCTTATTCTAACAGCTTGTTGGACCGCAGGTGGCAACTTCCGGCAAGAATTTTCCACGTTGTTCCTAACGAACTACCGACACATGAGCGAAATTCTGTTTCACTATCAGGAAATTCACCCCACGACCTGGGCCTATGTGTCCTCGTTGATCATCATTGGTCTGTTTTTCAAATTCAACCGCTTCTGGAGTGTGCGCAACCTGGATTTGATACTGTTAATTCTGCTTGCCCCGGGCCTGCTGTTGATCCATTTCGGTGTGGTTTCGAAGGAGTCCGTCATCCAGCAACCAACCCAGGAAACAGAAAGTGTTGATGTGGGATTTTCTGATCCGGGCGGGGCCTCAATCAAGACGGACCCGAGTCTAGCAACAGAAGAAGATGAGTCTCTGGACAAGGTATCCGTTGTAGAATCTTCCATTTCGTCCGTGGGAGGGAAACAGGCGGAAGAAAAAGAGACGGGTGGTGACTCGGAAACGAATAACAACGTAGAGGAAAAATCTCTCGGCGAAAGCCTCGGCTACATTTGGTTGTTTGCAGTGGGAGGAATGTTACTGTTCCGCCTGCTGGTAGATTCTGTCATGGTCAGGCGCCCATTACTCGACCCTAATCTTACCTTGGGCGGACTGACCTTCGTATGTTGTGCGTTGTTTGCATTTTTGATGGCAAATGTGATTGCGGGTGAACCGACTGAAGATGATTTGAAGGGTGCTCAAAGAGCCGAGCTTCTCATGGCTCGACAGGAAGCGCCGGAAAATGATGTCAGTCTGTATCGACATGGGCCAGGATTCCCATTGCTCTATGTTTTGCCGACGATTTCCACTTCCCTGGTGCGCAGCGACGGCGGCGGGGTGGAATTCAATGAGCCTCACTCAAGGCATGTCGCCGTTGCCAAACTCATGGCCATTCTTTCGCAATTATTCATTGTGGCTGGTATCATTTTCATTGCATGCTGGCACTTTGATAACATTCGGTCCGGCATGGGGGCGGCGGTGCTTTATCTACTTTTGCCTTACACGGCTCTCATGATGGGACGTGTGGATCACATCTTGCCGGCGGCGCTTCTGGTCTGGGCAGTGGCGTTTTACCGTCGACCCGTGATTGCCGGAGTGTTGCTTGGTCTGGCCATGGGCGTTGTCTACTATCCTTTCTTCTTGTTGCCTCTCTGGCTGAGTTTCTACTGGCACCGGGGACTTATAAATTTGATCGGCGGGGTGATTTTCAGTTTGGTGCTGATCATTTTATCTCTAGCCTTAACTTCGAGTGATGTGCATCATTTCTTCGAACAATTTCGCCTCATGTTCGGACTTTGGATTCCAGGAATGGAAGGTCTCGAAGGTTTCTGGGACAGCTTGGAGCAGCCTTATCGCGTTTACAGGATTCCCGTCTTGGCAGCTTTTGTCGCCATCAGTGCGGCCATGGCACTCTGGCCTGCACAGAAGAATCTGGGAACCCTCATCAGTTGTTCCGCAACAGTCATGTTGGCTGCTCAGTTCTGGCACGGATTTGGAGGTGGCTTGTACATCGCCTGGTATCTACCCCTGTTGTTGCTTACGGTTTTCCGGCCCAACCTGGAGGACCGAATTGCAGTAGCCGTATTAGGGGTGAGAACCAAGTGACGCCAATTCTACAGATGCTTTAATGCGTGGTGTCAGGGCATGCTAACACAACGGAAGAAGCCAATCGGGTTGTTGCAGTCCGGAGAAAATGGCGGGGGAGTGAATTGACTATGGGGCTTCAAGAACACAAATCGTCAGCGCCTCAGCAAATTCGATGTGTCCTGATCACGGTGAGCGACACACGCACTTTGGAGAATGACACGGGGGGAGAAACGGTGTTGCAGCGGTTGGCGCAAGCGGAACACGTCGTGGTGGACCGTGAAATTGTGCCGGACGATCCACAGCGAATGCGTGTGTTACTGAACCAGATCACGCAGCGCGAGGATGTCGACGCGATCTTGATGACCGGTGGCACCGGGATCACCCAGCGCGATCAAACATTCGAAACGGTGACCCAGATGCTTACCAAAATATTGCCTGGCTACGGCGAATTGTTTCGCTGGCTGAGTTACCAGGAAATTGGAGCCGCTGCCATGCTGAGTCGTGCGACGGGAGGCCTGCTGGGTAACAAGGTTTTGTTGACGATGCCGGGTTCTCCTGCTGCCGTGCGTTTGGCCATGGAAAAACTAATTCTACCGGAATTGCCCCACCTCGTGCGAGAAGCGAAGCGGTGACCGGTTGACTGGCAGGCCTGGAACTCCAGTGATGGGGGGTATTGTCATGCAGCCAATTTTCGGATCCCGCGAAGACTCCCGGCACATGACGTGCGGGCACGGAAGAGCCGCCTCAGCTTTTGGAAGTTGGCCATGGAACGTTCGGTGGCAGCCTGGTTTTCCAACCGGACACGTAGGCACTCATTGACAGTTTTGTGCTAGACGACGCACCAAGGCGAACGATTCTGGGTGTCGACAACCGGAGGGAATCGGCGAGGGTGCAGCAGGTGTGCCAGAATCTCAGTGCTGTCGATCAGCCGTGGACCGCTGCGGTTAAAATAGCTGTTAGCATCGACGGCAAAAACCCTCCTCTGGAGAACCGCTTGCAGGCGATGGTAATCCGGATAGCTGGTCAGTTGTTCCCCCTCGATCCTCGCTCGTTCCAAATCAAACCCACATGGCATGATGATCAGTGCTTGTGGGTCAAACGAAACGATTTCACTCCACGAATTATAAACACTGTGTCCCGCTTCGCCGGAGAATAAATAGCGTCCGCCGGCCAGGTGGACCAATTCGGGCATCCAATTTTTGGCCAGCATCAGAGGTTCAATCCATTCGATGCAGCAGACGCTTGGGCGCTGATCAAACTCGATATCATCGGTCTTGTGACGGATGGTCTCGATGCGTCCTTGTAGTTGTGCAACAAAGCCCTTTGCGCGATTTTCGCACTGCAGGTGTTCACCCAGCCGTAAGATATCGTCCAACACGTCGGCCAAACACTGGGGATGTAGCGATAACAAATCAGTATGTTGTAAAGCGGATTGGGATTCCACTGCTTCGGCCACGTCTTCATATCGCACGGCACAAACATCACACTGTGCCTGGGCGATGACGACGTCGGGAGCCAATGCAACAAGTTGCTGTACGTCAATTTCATACAGAGACATTCCTGCCTTGAGTTGATCGTGGACTTGATGATCAATGCTGATGCTTGACCGGCTGGAGTCGATATTGGATTTAGTCAACTGCGGCAAGCTGAGAGCGTCGGGCGGATAGTCACATTCATGACTGACGCCTACCAGGCAGTCTCCTAGTCCCAGACCAAATAGAATCTCGGTGGCACTGGAGACAAGGGAAACGATTCGTGGCGATCTGGTCATGGCGGTGTCTGTCGATTTTGCGAGTTTCTCGATGAGTGGGGAAATCGGATCGGTATCATCCGCAGTTTCCCTGCGGGTTGTTTCTAGACAAACTACCAAAGTGTCCGAGAAAGCCTAGTCCCGACGAATCCCAGCCGGTGATTTTAGCTCATGAGCGATACGAATGTTCACGGTACGGCTCACTGCATCGGACAAACCAGGACTGATGGTCGGAAGTGTCAGCGTGATCCCGATAGTGAAGTGACATGTGACTTGAGGACCGCTGCAGCAAGCCTTGTTGTCCAAAATGGCAGCCATGCGAAGCGGATTTCTGCTCCCTACACAGGCACATTTTTCGAGGATGATGACGAAGTGCGGCTCTGAATCGTGAGGCTTTCGAGGGATATTCAATCAATTTCAAAAATGTTCCCTCGAAAGGATTTGGCCGCGCATCTATACTGGTTCGATGCCTTCCTTGATTTCCCCTTCCTCCGAATTGGAATCGTCCAATTTTTCGTCTTCTTCTGAAACATCGGGCCCCGATTCTTGCCAGCAATGCTCCGGGAGACCTGTGAATTTTGCGATACTTGCGATCTACCAGATTGTAATGAGGACAGGTTGGATCTTCAAAACGGAAAGTATCATCATGCCTGCGGTCGTCGACACGATCTCCGGGGCGGGGTGGGTCAGAGGGTGCCTGCCAATGTTGAATCGTTTCGGCCACAGTATTCCGCCACTGCTCCTTGCCCGTCGCGTCAAGCTGTTACCGCAAAAAAAGTTTGCTGTGTTGGTCACTACGGGTCTGATGTCGGTCTGTTTTCTGTTGCTGGCAGGGATTTTTGCGTCGGGACTGGCAGAGCAATATGCTGCGATGACAACCTGGATGTTTCTCGGTATTTATACCGCGTTCTTTATTTGTGTTGGTGTGAATCAACTGGCGTTGGCAACACTGCAGGGAAAACTTGTCGCAGCGACACGTCGAGGCAGACTTTTGCTGGTGGCCAACACGATCGGTGCTGTGACGGCGGTCGGATGTGCGTGGTTCCTGTTGTCTCACTGGATTAGCGATCACGGGGCGCGGTTCGATTTGATCTTTGGTTTTTCCGGGGTTTTGTTTGCAGCGGCATCACTGACGGTACTTTTTCTACGGGAGGGCCGTGACTCCTTCCAGCAGGCTGCTGCCAAGCGCGTGATCTACTATTTTGCGGATTCATATCGCGTCATTGCCAGTGACTCGAGCTTCCGCCGCCTGGCACTGGTGGCAGGCTTGTTCGGAATGTCGCTGATGTTGTTTCCGCACTACCAGTATCTCGGGCTGCAGAGGATGGAATTGAAAACATCAAATCTGATGTGGTGGGTGATTGTTCAGAATATCGGTACAGGACTGTTTAGCATTCCAGTGGGCGCAATTGCTGACCGGTATGGAAATCGACCTGCTCTGAAAATCGTTTTATTGGGCATCGCGGTGGCCCCGGCCGTAGCGATCGCGCTTTTACATTGGGGACAGTTTGCTACCCGTTTTTACTCTCTGGTTTTTGTGTTGGTCGGATTGACCCCCATTGTGTTCAGGGTTTTGCAGAATTACACGCTGGAACTTGCTGATCCCACGAACCATCCGAAATATCTCAGCACTCTGGGGCTCTGCATTGCATCCCCCATATTTCTCTCTCCCCTTGCGGGATACTTCATTGATTGGCTCGGGTTCGAAGTAGTTTTTTTGACGATCTCAGCCGCGGTCTTCCTGGGATGGACCCTTACCTTCGGTTTGCGAGAGCCCCGGCATCAAACCGTCTCGGATGTGCCTGACGAATTGGAGTGATTTGCACGCCAATGAAGGCACATTCACGAAGTGTCTTGTTCCCCGGGTGTAGCAGCCGAGGGACTGAAGCATCGCCCGCATAGTTCAGCAAGCTACCGATCTCTGCAACGATCGGCTTGGAGACCTTGTGCCAAAGTGCTAGCACGCACTTGGTGATGATCCAGTGATTGTTGCTCAAGGTCCTGGTCCTTTCGTTTCCCGGATGGAATAAATATTTCTGTAGAGGTCTCCCATTTTCTTTTTCAGTCGGCGTGGATCAAAAACCGTGTTCCGGCCTGTCGTCTGGCCGTTTTTGCAAGTGCCCTTCATCGCCATTGCCGAAGGTGAGAGTTCTGCCTAAAATTCTCGCCGTAGCCTAACGATGGCTCCTGCGAGTTACCGAGATGGCACGCAGCACTCGCACCTGCTTGCCAGCTTCTCGTCTACGGCCCACTTTGCGAGGGAGTTCCGTCATGGTCCTGCGAACACGATTGTTACTGCTGTTGTGTTGGATGTTCATTGCAACAGCACCGCACCCCGTTTCGGCGCAGACTCGTGAAGATGCCATCGTCAGCAGGGCGACCAGCGTACTCGACGAAATCATGGCAATCCCTACCGGGCAGATTCCCCAGTCGTTGTTGCGGGACGCACAAGGTATTGCCATCGTTCCGGGTGTAGTCAAAGGTGGGTTTGTGGTTGGTGTTCGACATGGAAAAGGAGTCGTGTTGATTCGAGATGAGGTAGCGAATTGGCAAGCCCCGCAATTTGTGTCATTGACCGGTGGAAGTGTCGGGTGGCAACTGGGGATCCAATCCACTGACGTCATCCTGGTTTTCAAGAACCGCAAAAGCATCGACGGGTTAATGAATGGAAAGATGACAATTGGAGTCGATGTGGCAGCAGCAGCCGGTCCGGTGGGGCGTCAGGCGTCCGTGGCCACCGACCCTCGATTAAACGTTGGTATTTTTTCGTATTCTCGCAGCCGAGGTTTGTTCGCAGGCGTTTCACTTGACGGTTCTGTATTGCGAGTCGACCAACAGGCAACTGCGGCCTATTACCGTGTCCCTGGACAGTTGTCGGGCCCTGCGGTGGTACCTGTTTCCACCATTCAGTTGATCAACCGACTGACGCAATATTCAACGATCACAAACGCAATGACCACGATCATGCCTGGTACAGGGTGGCAATCTCAAACTCAGGGCGGTTCGCAGCAGAAGGCCCAGCGGGCCCAGGTAGTCCGCCGTCAAATGCTGGCTTCCTGGCAGCAACTATCAAATTTGCTGGACGATCGTTGGAGGGTCTATTTGTCTCCGCCGTCGGAGGTGCTGAACTCGGAACAGGTGACCGATCCTCGTGGACTGCAGCAAACGATACAGAACTATGCTGTCGTGAGGTCCGATCCGCGGTACGCTGTTTTGACCAGTCACCCACAACTGGCAACGACCCACCAGTTGCTTCAGGAGTATGCAGCACTCCAGTCCTCCCAGGCAGGACGCCAACTTGTTTTGCCACCTCCACCGGGAACGGAGGGTGCCGAAAGAACCAGTCGCTTTTAGCCATTCAGGCCGCGTTGAAGTCATCCACACGAAGCTGTTGTCGCGACGGATTCCAATCCATCTTACTGGTCCCTTCGCTTCCAATCGTTGTCCAACCAGCATAAATTGGGCAGGAGCTTGTTTCCCTGACGCGGTTTCGATCTTTCCGAGGTTGACAGAAGAGGAAGCGACACAAGAATAGAACGTGAAGCGTTGGTTTCACGCTCTTTTTGTAATCGTTTATTTTCCGGCAACCGTCTTCGAAGAAGCGAGACTCTATGAGAATTGCCTGTGTGGCATCCGGCTCAGAGCAAGCCCGAGAGAGCTTCGCCGGTTTGCAGAAGCGATATAATTTTGTTGAAGTTGAAAAGGCTGACGTTGTCATCGTTTTGGGCGGGGATGGTTTGTTGCTGCATTCGTTGCATGAATACAAGGGGTTGGACAAGCCTCTCTACGGTATGAATCGCGGTACCGTCGGATTTTTGATGAACGAGTACAGCAGTGAAGATCTCGAGCGTCGGGTCAACGAAGCCAAACGCGAAGTGGTTTATCCATTACGCATGTTGGCGGAATCCCGGAATGGTCAAACCTGTGAATCCATCGCGTTTAACGAAGTGTCGGTCTTCCGCTACAGCCATCAGACGGCAAATTTGCGTATCGAGGTAAATGGCATCCAGCGTATCGGCAATCTCATCTGTGACGGACTTCTGCTTTCCACTCCTATGGGCAGTACGGCTTACAACTTGTCCGCGCGAGGACCGATCATCCCCTTGGGATCTAACCTGCTGGCGTTGACCCCGATCAGTGCGTTCCGTCCGCGTCGATGGCACGGCGCTTTAATTCCCTACACGGCTGAAGTCAGCTTCGTGAACCTGGATCCCGAAAAGCGTCCGGTTGGCGCTGCGGCAGACTTCTTCGAGGTGCGCGACTTGGTTTCCGTCACGATTAAACAGGACCAGTCGAAGCCCTCGACCATACTCTTTGATCCTGATCGCTCACTGGAAGAACGGATTTTCAGTGAGCAGTTTGCCGAATGAAATCTGTCCGGGCACAAAGGGGGATCGTTTCCCGCAGTTTGTCTGTTTGCCGATCCGTTTAAAAATGATTCCGCTCGGCAGTTCGTCGACGCCATTTCCCAGGCATGGTCCGATGTACTTAGTCTGCAGAGGAGGGATCCAGCACCCTCTTCCAACCCACCGGCTGCGTCCAGGCCTGTTCGAACTGTCCTTCGGATGTGGGATCCGCAGGAGGCCGGTTTGAAGTGATCACGGCGCGAACGTAGAATTCTTTTCCCGTCAACTTGTAACTTGCTTGAGTGCCACGGGTGGTCTGCAAGACACGCCCCACATCTTCGGAATAAACTCGTGTTGTTGCGATTTCCTTCCCTTCCCGGTCAAGACGTGGTGATGATGTCCGATCGTAATCATTCAGGGTCCCGACAAACTGGATAGTGTAGGTTACGTCCTGGACGGGCTGGACACGAACATGGAAAGTTTTCTGCTGAGCGTCGAAATCGATGTCACTCAACGTCACTCCGCTGGAGGCGTAAAAGTCACCAGCTTTGACGGCACGAATCAGGTGTTCGGGAGTCAGGTAGCGGGATTGTACCATGATCCAACCTCGTCCGGGTCGACTGCCGGACCGGCCGTGGTACTCATGACTATCATCGGTTGCTAGTCCATAAAGGGGTGGGGCACGTAAGACATCCAGACGAATCGTATTGGCAATATCCCAGATCCGATCAACAGACGGGTGATCTTCATCTCCGCTGTTGTTCACGCTTGGATGACCATTGAAGACTTCAAAGAAACGTTCTGCCAATACGGCTGCCAGATCTTCTGCGGTGAACGTGTAATGAAAACTGGGGTGATTGAGATGCAGCAGAACCTCGCGTCCTGTACGTCTCGCTTGATCTTCGACAGCTCGTAAATTATTGATCACGCCTTCGCGAATACTGTTACCACCCAGTGGTTGGATTACTTCCTTGAGATTGGTTGCGTTTAAATGGACCGGTTTGCCTAATATCCGATCGGTGATTTCTTCTCCCTGGATGAGGATAAACTTGCCCCGCTCTTCGATCAGGGCGCGGAACTCGTTTAACGGTTTGAGACGGACCTCGACTTCAGGAGACTCGGAAACTCCACGAGTTTCCACCCAGCCACCCCCGAACCGGCTGCGATATTTCTGCAGAGTGTCCTGGTCGCCGCGACGGAGAATTTCTTCCAGTTTCATCCAACGCTCACCTTCACTCAACACGTTGTGATCCGAGATCGCCAGAAAGTTGTAATCACGGGTTCGGTACCACTCGGCAATCATTTCCGGAAAGTCATTGCCGTCACTCCAGAAGGAGTGTGTGTGGATGTTGCCCTTCCACCAGCGAAGGCGGGGATCTGCCGGTACGGACTCGTCACCTGAAGTCGCACGGTGAGAGACGAAGATGACCTGGAACACGAGAACCAACAGGATAAGGCACTGTTGACGTTTTAAAGTGCGGGGACGTGTCAAAGTCATACGCGAACTCGCTTTCTTCCAAGGTAACCAATGAGTGTGAGGGCAAAGTTGCATGGGTTCATCTGGAGATGCGTGGTGATGCCAATGTGGTCACTGGAATTTCCCGCCCGAGGCACGGTTCTCCGGCAGAGAAAGACCGACGGGATCGGTTGGATCGCTGGAAATAATGAAATTTGTTCAAGAGCTGGTTTTTCCTCCCGGCGTCTCGCGCAATTCACCCACTTCACCGTCGGGGCCACGAAAGTAGACGATCCACACAGCGGGTCGAAATTCAATTGGCTCGGAGAAAAACTGAACTCCTTGCTGGAGGAGCCTCTGATAATCGCCGCGTACGTCGTTCGACTGGAATCCGATGTGAATGAATCCGTGATCCGCCTGCCGCCGTTCACCAGGTACCGACTCTCCACGCGGGTCGATGTACTCGAACAATTCCAACATGGTTTCACCGCACATGAGGTGCGCAATCTTTGCCCGGCACCCTGGCAATCCCACGACCGTTCCTAAAGGCGTTTCCGGGCCACAATCAAGTTCTCTGACAAGTTCCAGGCCCAGTACTTCGGTGTAGAACTCGATCGATTGCTGGAGGTTGGAAACACTCAACGCCATATGTTCAAGTTTTGTGATCATAGCACTCAATTCATGTAGATGCCGCCGTTAATGTCCAGTGTTGTACCCGTGATGTAGGAGGCCTGACTGGAGGCAAGGAATACGATCGGTTGTACCACCTCGTCAATCCCACCCAGGCGAGCCATGGGAATGGATTGAATGAGCTGATCGACTTTTTCAGGGCCCGCATCGGTTGTCATTGACGTATCGATGATGCCGGGAGCAACTGCATTGACGCGCACTCCATGTGGTGCACCGGTGCGGGCCAGACTCTTCGTCAGCGCCCCGATAGCCGCTTTGCTGGCGCTGTAATGGGCACCCACGGCAATTCCCCCTACCTGTCCAGCCAGAGAGGCAAAATTAACAATGGCTCCGGACTTTTTGGCGATCATCGATGCGATGGCCATTTGGCTCAGTAAAAAAGTGGATCGCAAATTCACGCGTAGCACCTGATCCCATTCTTCCGCTTCAACATTGGCCAGCGGAGTGCGAGGGCAGATACCAGCCACATTCAGCAGCACGTCAATTCGGTCTGTGTGGCTGAGAATACTGTTGATCCAGGATTTCACAAAATCCGGATCCGAGACATCTCCAGAAGTAAAATTTGGTGCGGCGATTTCACGGAGATCGGTCTGATAGACATTGGCTTGAAGTGCCAAGAAACGTTGGCACAGGCTGCGACCGATGTCGCCCGCAGCACCAGTAATCAGAACAGTTTTTTCAACGAAGTCGTGATCCATAGAAGTCTGCCAATATAAAACAAATGTTCGGCGGTGAAAATCACTGGGAGCCGGCAGATGACTGGGACGTAGCTTGTGCCACCACCAGGGCTTCGTGCCTGCCTTCTACGAGCCAACCTTCTTCGTAATGCAGCGTTCTGAGACCTGACAGAAGTGCAGGTAATTCGCCATCTTCCAGTAAGAAACGCGCCGACGGACGCTGGTGTCGCTGTAAATTGCTCTGAGTGGGCTGTAAAAAGACCAGCAGTCCACCCGGTGCCAACGCCTCGGCAAACCTGGGAAACAAAGTACGATCCAGATAGTGAACAGCCAGGATCAGATCCCACGGGCCAGCGGGAAGTGGTTCTTGCTCCAGGTCCAAGTGGACGGTTTTCAATTGGATTCCCAGCGATTGGGATCGCGTCTGGGAAATCCGCAGCGCCTCGTCCGAAATATCTACCAGCGTCACCGTGAGTCCGCGCTGGGCAAGCCACAACGAGTGTCGTCCCGCACCTCCAGCCACATCGAGAGCGTTGCCCTGGCGGGGCAAGAGATGTTCGATGTCTGTAATAACCGAAGATGGCTCGGTTGAGTCGTGTTCTCCTTGTAGAAATTTACGATTCCAACGGTGCCTGTCTTGATCGTTCACGACTGCCTCGTTTTGGGTGTTTTCACCTGCGCACGTGGTCACCATTGTAGCGAATCGACTTGGCACGTGGACAAGGAGTCTTCTGCAGGGGACAAAGACCGCAGACTCGGTGCCGGTTCAGGGAAGCCATACATCGAGAAGAACGGTGGGTTCCAAGGGAGTGAAACAGGTTCCGCCGCAACTGGCCGGGATGAGCATCGTTTGCCCGGTACCCAGCGGGGTCGGGACTGCGTCGTGTTCAATTTTCAAGCTCCCGGATAGAATTGCCAGGAGGTGGCAACTGTCAACAGCGGGAATGGTGCGAGGCTCGTTCAAGGACCAGCGTTCGAGTACGAATTTGTCACAGGTCACCAGTCGAACTCGTGCCGCGTCGTCCGTAGGGAGCGGAGTCTGGGGACCGATGGGGCCTGCTTCGTAATCGGCGATTTCCAGAGCTTCTTGAATGTGGAGTTGTCTGGATCGGCCATCGGCTTCACGGCGATCCCAGTCGTAGAGCCGAAAAGTTGTATCGCTGGCCTGTTGGATTTCCGCAACCAGTAATCCCTCGCCCAAAGCATGGACGGTGCCTGCTGGAATGAAGATACAGTCTCCGGCCTGGGGCTGGAACTGATGAAGGCACGATTCCGTTTCACCGATCGAAATTTTGCGAGCGAGCGTTTCCCGGTCCACTCCTGGGCGGAGACCGGCATACACGTTGCTGCCGGGTGGTGATTCCAACACAATCCACGCCTCAGTTTTTCCCAGGTCAGGTGGATCAAGTTGCGCGCCCTGGGCATCGTTGGGGTGAACTTGAACGGAAAGCACACGATTCGCATCAAGGAATTTGAATAAGAGCGGGAATTGTTTCCAGGAGTGTTCTTCTCCAAAGAGTTCCGCTGCGTGTGCCGTGACCAGGTCGTTCAGTGTGCAGCCCGCCAATTTTCCGTGCGAGACAACGCTTTGATCCGTTCCTCGGTCAACAATTTCCCAGCTTTCGGCGTAATCATTTCCCTTTCCGATCTTTTTCCCCAGGACGGATTCCAGACGCCGGCCACCCCATAGGTAACGCCGAAAAACAGGTTGAAAAAGCAGAGGATAGAGCATGCTTGTGGCCCTTACGGTACTGCCGCACGGAAGTTACTCGACTGCTGCTCCGTGGCTCCGAGAAGGGTGGTTGGCAGAAGCGTATCCTTTGAATCGGACTTTACACGATTCAGAGCCATTGATGAATTTCTACCAGAGAGGTCTTTCGGGAAGTCTGGAGGGCCGGACGCTGCTGGCTTTGTTTAGCCCTCTACCACTTCACCCGAATCGATGACCTCCTGATTTTCTTGCGCCAAGGGTTCGGGGTCGCCACCAATGATTTGATTGTCGGTGATTTGAGATTCAACCCGGAGCAAGATATCATCAACTGCCCAGCGATCAAATTTATAATTGTCCAGGACAAATTTCTGCGTGCGACCTTCTGTATCGTAAGTGATCCTGGCAATGCCCTTATTCTGCCACTGTTTTTTGTCCAGCGTGAGAATGCTGTCGAAGTCGAACTGCTGGCCCCAACTGGAAGTGATGCCAGAGTTGTTGGCTTCCAGCCAGCGGCCACGGGATCCCAGGTAGACGAACAGGCTGAAAAATCCGACCGGTGCGGCCACCGCGATCATCACAAACTGAGACTTGATTTTCCAATCGTATCGATTCTTGATATCCTCTACCGTCTTCACCAGCACTTTGTTTTCATCCGGTTTTTCGATCGGCCAGTTATTTTCTTTGGCAATGGTCTCCCAGGTATCAACTAAGTCGATCGTTTCGTTGACCGAGATCTCCTTGCCCTGGGAATCGATGATCTTGGTTTTGTCGTTGTATTTGAATGTCTCCCACTGGTCGTCAAAATCCTTGACGCGAATCTGGTTGTTGTCCTCAATCTGCCGAACCCTGCCGGCAAGAGTTTTCAAAGCCGTATTACGGGAGGGCTGTTGAGCCTGGCCAGCGCCCCGGATGATCACCTCGATCTTCTGCGCCGTCTGTCCGCTATTGTTCTTCCTGTAGGTAACTCGCACCCACTTTTCCAAATCTTTGTACTGGAGGATCCGTGAAAGTTTATTGGGGTAGGCGATGGTTCCATCATACAATGCCCAAAAGAAGAACCCGATGCAGATGATTGCAATCAGAATAAATCGCAGAAAAAATCGGGTGTTGACGTCGGCCCGGATGTTCATTGGTGGATTCCTCCCCTTGCCCAGTATTTTAACAAATGTAGCTTAAAATATCAGTCTCGACAGGTTGTCCGGGCCTCGATTTGGAGATTTCAGTTGGGATAATCCGTGTTTAAAGAAGTCGCCGCGACTCCCGAAGGAAATATTCGAACTCTTCTGTCACGATACGTGTCAAGCGAGGGGGTCTTTTCTCTGCAAGGCTGTCCCGAATGATTTGAGGATAGATTCTCTCCTCCCATGAGCGGGCGAACTTCCACGCGATCCGGGTTGCGAAGCAGTTCGCACGCCATATTTCATTACCGGGAGTGTTTGCACTTTATAAGCTCGACCATTTTAGACCGGGGCGTGTCGAGAGGATGAATCACGGCTCCCGTTGCTGGTCTGGCATCCAGCGGTCCTGTCGTTCATTTGCGACGGTAGATACCTTGGAAATAGCCCTGTTTGCGATTCTTCATGTCAGGCGTTTTGGCTTGTCTGCCAAAGTTCCAAAAGGACCTCCTGGGCCGCGGTCGTTGTTCCTGAATGGGGCTGTTTGCATTCGTGCGGGTTTGAATTTTTCTGCGAACCGGAGCTCTAGTCCGAATTTGACTTTGTGCGTGAGTCTGAGAGTTTCTGTCGATTTGATGACTGAACTGATCAAGATTCTTCACGGTTCGCTCATAACGAATCAAGGCTTGGCGCTCCAGTGATTCGGCTTGATCCAGAACTTGTTTATCGTTGGACTGGAGGCCAAGTTGCCGAATCCGCTGCGCTTGGGAAAGTTGTTGGTCCAGTTGTTTCTCGGCGTTTTGCAGTTGCCGTTCCATCACTTGAATGCGGCGTGCAATTTGCGACTCGATGGCTTTGAATTTACGTTGCCCTTCCGCAAATTGGGCCTCCACGGAAGTTGACGGATTTTGGCCGGCAGGTCTTTGATACGTCAGATTTTGGGCCCCGGAAAAAGACGGCAAAGCGATGAGGAAAAGTCCAGTGATCAGAGCCGCTTTGGTGGTCATAATCCGGTTCTCCCAGGAAAAAATGAATCCTTCATTTTGAATATCGGGGTCGTGACGAGCGTCATTTGATAGTCCTTTAAGAATCACCGAAGAAGATGCTTGGAAGAAATTTACGGATTGATAGGCCTGGCAAAACCATGCGGAATGGTCGGGTAAAATTTCAGGTTCGCTCACAAGACGGATGTCGCAACCGCCGGGACTGCTAGCAGTGGCCAGGAGACCTGCAGAGGAATGGCTTTACTTGAGCCGCTCCGGGTGTATTCACAGCCCGATCGGCCCAATCGGTTGCTGACTATCAGAAACAATCGCTCCGCGGATAAGAGAAAAGCAACAACGAGCCACAGGGCGACTCCTTTGCCGCTTCTGATGTGCGGACTGAAGCTGGAAAAAGAATCAGGGAGGATGGCCTCGCTGTTAGGGTGGCTCTGGACACGCAACGGAGTGTCAAGGTCCGGGACAACAATTTGTTTGCCGAAGTATCGACCAAGGGGACTCTGTTCGGATTCGTTAAAGTCTGTAAAACGCATCCTTCGTCATCACCGGGCGCAGGTCGGCATGATGTCCCGCGATCAAGAACAGACACCGGACAATTCCGTGTGGATGATTCAGCGGATCCCGGTCATGTTCATGCGAACATCTAACGTTTGCATTGTTGGGCAACAGCACGGGTGAGGCTGGTATCAGGTTGTGGTGAGGTGCTTGCAGTGAGTCCGTCATCTGGACGAAAGGAAGTTGAGCGAAGGTGCTGAATTTTGGAAAAAAATGTCATTGGGTGTTTCAAGGTGGATTTCCCGCCTCATGGTTTGGGGATAGTATGTTGATGATCTCATTTGTGGAACTGAAAGGCGTGAATCGCTAGGGGGGTCTCTTTCCAGTTGTCTTTGCAAAGGAAACGACAGATGATGGATGCTCAAGAATATCTCGAAGAGCTGATCCGATATGAGTCAACTAGCAGCTTGACCAATGAGCCGATCGCAACCCATGTGAACCAGGTGTTACAGCGGTTGGGATTCACGACCGAATGGGTCGAGTACGTGGATGCCGATGGTGTGACCAAGGTCAGCGTGGTCGGCAAGAGGGGGTCCGGTACGGGAGGATTTGCCTACTTCGGGCACACGGATGTGGTACCTGCGGATGATTGGCACGTTGCCGAACCGGGGCCGTACACAGTCACGGTGCGGGACGGGCGACTTTACGGTCGGGGTAGTTGTGATATGAAGGGCTCGATTGCCTGTATGCTGGCGGCTGCCGAAGAAATTTCGACCGAGGAACTTCAAGCTCCACTCTACATTGTCTGCACGGCGGATGAAGAGGTCGGGTACACCGGTGCCAAGGAAGTAACGAAGCAGTCCAAGTATTATCGCGAAATGGTTGCCGGTGGTTGCCGGGGTGTGATAGGGGAGCCCACGCGTCTGAAGGTGGTCTATGCCCACAAAGGAGTTTGCGGGTTAAAAGTAACGTCCCTTGGTTGTGCGGCCCATTCCAGCACGAGTGCCGGGCTGAATGCGAACCTGGCGATGATTCCATTTTTGGTGGAAATGAAAGATATCCACGACATGTGCGAGTCAAGTCCTGAATGGCGTAACGATGAATTTGATCCTCCGACGGTCAGTTGGAACATCGGGATCAACGATTTTACCCGGGCGCACAACATCAAGCCGCCACAAAGTGTCTGCACGGTCTATTTTCGTCCGATGCCCGGCCAGGATCCGGAAGTGCTCATTGGTCGAGCCCGGCGTGCAGCTGAGAGCGCTGGGATGGAGTTGGAGGTGGTTACGCAGGGCGGTCCTTTGTACGTTGATCCGAGTTCCGTATTCGTCCAGGAACTGCTTGAATTTGTCGAGTCGGACAGACCGCAGACGGTTGCCTATGGAACGGATGGATGTGTCCTTCAAGACATGGAATTTCTGGCAGTTTTAGGGCCCGGAGATATCACGCAGGCGCACACCAACGATGAATGGATTGAATTGGAACAGCTGCAAAAAGGGACGGATCTCTATGCGCGGTTAATTCGTCATTGGTGTTGTTAACAAGCGGACAGAAAACGAGAGGATAGGAAAAGATGCACATCAACCAATGGTATCGAATGATCTTTTGCGAGCGGTGTTTCTACCGGTAAAATTCCACCAGGCGACAAGAACCATCATGGTTTCCGATTCGATCACATTCCGCGCGGCGGAGGTTAGGGACCTACCGGGTGTTCTCAAATTAATTCAGCCCTTCGTGGTTGCCCGGCAGTTGTTACCCCGCACGAAAGTAGAACTTGAAAAACTGTTCGAACACGGGTTTGTGGCTGAGTGCAATCAGGAACTCGTGGCCTTTTGTGCGATCGAAATCTACTCATCTAAATTGGCTGAAATTCAGTGCTTGGCTGTGGCGCCGTCTCAACGAAATCAAGGGATTGGAAAAAATCTCGTCGAACGTTGCATTTCGTGTGCTCGGCAGGAGGGGGTTTGTGAGCTGATGGCCATTACTGCTTCTGAGAATGTGTTCCAGCAGTGTGGTTTTGATTACGCGTTACCCGATCAAAAACGAGCGTTGTTCATTCGATTGGATGATCGTTAGGACGCGTTCATTTTTTCGTCACAGTCCGGTAAGCTCTCTGAGCACCATTTGTCTGCAATCAGCTTTCAGTATTGAAAAGCCACCTTCCACCGGGTTGTTGTAGGAATTATCAACCGACGGTGAGTTGCCAGCAACGATGAATGCGACGGTTTCGAAAGTCCGGCGGCACGGTCTGTTTGCTTATTTCCAGTGTTTGGTAATCCTTGAGTTGCGAAGGGTCGAATTGAAATCGGCGAAAATTGGTGGAGAAGAAAACCACTGCTTTCGGAGCCAGATGAGTTCGGAGCAAGTTCAGGAGTTCGACGTAATCTCGCTGGGTGTTCCAATCCTCAGTGCGACTTTTGCTATTGGAATAAGTCGGAGGATCGACGACTGCCAGGTCGAATTCGACGTCGGCCGGAAGCTGACGCAAAAATGCCATTGAATCTGCCCGTATCAGCTGGTGAGGCTGATGACGCAGCTGGTTAAGTTTCAAGTTTCGTGCCGCCCAGGAAAGGTAATTTTTTGAGGTATCAACCGTTGTCAGGGACGTCGCTCCTCCTGCTGCCGCATAAACGCTAAAACTGCCCGTGTAACCAAATAAATTTAAAAACCGTGTGCCTGCGGCAATCTTTCGCACCATGGCACGTGTCAGGCGATGATCGAGGAACAATCCCGTGTCGAGGAAGCCCGCCAGTTCAACCTCGAACTGAAGATTATTTTCCTGCACGATCAGCGGCTGGGACTCGGGGGCATGGCGTTCGTACTGTGAATTTCCACGCTGTCGATCGCGCCGTTTGACAAAGATATGCTCACGCGGAGTCTCCAGAACTTCCGCAGTTATCTTGACCATCAAATCGAGCCAATCCGCATGCTGGGCAGGCGTACGATCGTGTGGTCTGGAAAACTCTGCAAGGTGTAGCCGATCTTCGTAGCGATCGATCACCAGGGGAACTTCTGGAACGTCGCGTTCGTAAAGGCGGTAACAAGTAATTCCTCGACTGGGCCAACGTCTCAGATGCCGCGCTCGTTTGGTAAGGCGATTGCGGAATTCTTCGGCTTGGCGCCAGGCCGTTTCGTCCAGCCCACCGAATGCCGGGACTGGCGGAGCGGCCTGTAAGGGTTTTGTGAGCGACTTGTTTTCCCCGCCGGTCTCAGCTGGCAGGTCGTTCCGGTGGGGTTGATGTTGGGCCGGGTCTTTAGGTCGCGGTGGTCGGGGACCGTGGAATTGAAAGTACTGACACGCGATGCGGCCATTGTAGAGTTTACGACGTCGGTTGGCCTGTTGTCCCAACACCCGTTCGAAGTCGGGATGGGATGTAAGGACGTAGTGGGACCAGGTCGGCAAGCGCCGGAGAATCAGCGGAAAGCTTTTGTAGAGGTCGAGTACTTCTTGTGCGTCGCCCATCCGATGGCCGTAAGGTGGATTGCAGATGACGCAACCGTATTTGCGTTGACTGCTTAACTCGGAGAAATTGCGTTGCTGAAAATGGATGTCGTCCGACACGCCTGCTAACTCGGCATGTTCACGGGCAAGTTTCAGATCTCGCCAGTTCGTATCAGTACCAAGAATACGTTCCGGGAATTCGGATTGGATCGAATCCTCGGCTTCTTCACGGGCTGTCTGCCAATGTTCGGATCTCAACACACTCCAGGTTTCTGCAAGGAAGGATCGCTTCAGGCCGGGAGCAATCTTACGGGCGATGAGGGCTGCTTCAATCGGAATCGTACCGGTGCCGCAAAAAGGGTCCCACAGAGGCCGCTCCGGCTTCCAGTAACTCAGCAACACCAGCGCAGCAGCCAATGTTTCGCGCAGCGGAGCGGGTCCCGAGGCCGGACGATAGCCTCGTTTATGGAGCCCGTTTCCGGTGGTATCGAGCGACAGGGTGGCCTGATTGTCAAGCAGCGCCACTTCAACCTTGTAGAGTGCGCCCGTTTCGGGAAGCTCTGTGACACGGTGTGCGGACTTGAGTTTCTCTACGATTGCTTTCTTCACCATCCGCTGGCAGGCCGGCACGCTGGAAAGTTGTGATTTTACGGATTTACCCGTGACGGGAAAGTTTCCGTCTGCTGGAATCCATTCCTCCCAGGGCAGGGCAAAAGTCTGGTCGAACAATTGTCCGAAATCGAGTGCTTCAAAACGCCCCAGGCAGAGCAGTACTCTTTCAGCGCAACGCAGAAACAGATTGGTACGAGCCACTGCAGAAGGCTCGGCACAGAATAGAATTCGGCCAGGTTGGAGAGTTTTCCCCTCGTAACCCAATTGGGTGATTTCGCGTTTTACAATTGCTTCCAGCCCGAATGCGGAGGTAGCAATCAATTTGACTTCAGCCAAGAACGCCTCCGATAGAATTCGTTGAAATAGATCATCGCCAGGGCCAGACTGTGCTTCATGTTATCCGCTAAAGTTGTGCAGGTCACGCGGTGGTGCTGAAGGTGATGCGTGTCCATAGGAAGAGTCCGGACTGGCTGGAAGTGCCTGATCAGGCTGTTCCCAACTTGACTCACGAGATTGAAAAGACACTGTTTGGAATTCGCTCTGTAACCAAAATGGCGGTGTTTTATGCCTCATCTGGCGATGGCGGTCTGCCTCCGGGTGGTACGATGGCCGGATTTTCCAGAGACGAACCAGCCTTTCCCCCTGGTAAAGGTAAATGGTTGATTTATGCTGGCCGGTACGAGCGTTTAGAGAACGGAGACCGGCTTGTTTTTTACCAGGCAGGTTCAGATGATTCAGGTGATGTAACAAGAGAAGACTGCCTGAAAGGGTACGCATCGAGTGGTCCACCCGGATCACAACCGAAATAACCCCATTTTTCCAAAGAGTCATGAGCGACAAGAAAACCAGATTGTTGAAGGTATTGCTCGAAAAGACGCGTTCAGGACAGATCGGCCGGGTGATCTGCTGTTGGGTTGTAAGTGTCACGTGGGCTATTCAAGCGTCAGACGCTGCCGAACGGATTGACTTTAATCGAGACGTCCGCCCGCTCCTGGTGGAAAACTGTTTTAAGTGTCATGGTCCCGATGCAGCGTCTCGAAAAGCGGGGCTGCGTTTGGATGAAAAGGAACCCGCCATGTCGCGTATCGATAGCGGCGGGTTTGCCATTGTTCCGGGTGATGTGGTTCGCAGTCTACTGGTGAAGCGTGTTACGGCGGACGACGAGAGCCGGATGCCCCCGCCCAGCAGCCACAAATCCCTGACGGTCGAACAAATTGGGACACTCACACGCTGGATCGCCGCGGGGGCAGACTGGCCAGTCCATTGGTCATTTGCCTTGCCTCGGCGAACCGCACTGCCGGCAGTCGTGGATCCATCGTGGCCGCGCACACCGATTGACCGTTTTATTCTCGCTCGATTGGAGGACGAGGGACTTGAGCCGTCCGACCAGGCGAGTCCGAGGACGCTGCTTCGCCGCCTGAATTTTGACTTGCTTGGATTGCCGCCTCATGAAAAGGTCGTTGCAGACTTTCTGAAAGAGCAACAACCACATGCCTACGAAAGGCATGTTGATCGGCTGCTGCAGTCACCCAGTTTTGGCGAGCGGATGGCCGTTTTTTGGCTGGATCTGGTTCGATTTGGCGACACGCGTGGCTATCACAGTGACAACACGCGAAACGTGACGCCGTACCGTGACTACGTAATCAACGCATTCAATGCCAACAAGCCTTACGATCGGTTCACCATCGAACAGCTTGCTGGGGACCTGTTACCTAACCCGTCGATCTGGCAGCAAGTGGCGAGTTGTTACAACAAACTGAATCAAACGACCGAAGAAGGTGGAGCTCAGGCGGCGGAGTACGCAGCGATTTATGCTGCGGACCGGATTCGTAATACCTGTGTGGTCTGGATGGCTGCTACGATGGGGTGCGCTGAGTGCCACGATCACAAATACGATCCCTACCGCACTCGAGATTTTTATCGTTTTGGCGCTTTCTTTGCAGATATTCAGGAAAAAATTGTTGGCAGTCCTGAGCAGGGCATTCCCGTACCGTCTTTTGACCAGTCGCAGCGGCTTGAAGAACTCGTTGCAATCATCGCGCGGTCGGAGCAGGAATTGTCGGCTGTTACACCCGAACTTTTGGCGGCCCAGAAATTCTGGGAAACCGAGGTTTTGCGTACCGCCGCGCCCCAGTCCAGCAACTGGCAGGTGTTAGGCCCGGTCCCCGTAGAGAGTGCCCGGTCTGCACACGAACAAGTACTTGGAATCGAGGAACGATTCCAGCAGGACGGCGCTATCGATCTGACAGATAGAGACAAGGAGTACCCCGAACTTACGTGGCGGCAGCGAACTGACTTGGTGGACGGTGAACCGCACGAACTGAACTTCAAAAATTCAGCGACGATTTTTTATCGCACCATCGAAGTCATCGATTCCGGCCGGTACGTGGTCCACCTGAATACACACGGCGGGGCAACATTGTGGCTCAATGGCCAGAAATTACACGCGGATTTGAAGATCGATGACACTGAATCAGAGCCAGCGGAATTCGTTTTTCCCCTGGTTCAGGGAACGAATCATTTGCTCTTGAAAGTGGCCACCGGTGCCTCGAAGACACATTTCTATTTTGTTCACTCGGGAGGTGACTGGCCTCCGGGTTTCGTGCGGGAAATCCTGGCCGTGCCCGAGAAAGGTCGTGATGGCGAACAGCGTCACAAGTTGCGCAACCATTTTCGATCGACGAGTCCCCTACTGGAACATGTGCGTTTGAAGCTGACAAAATCCCGTCGCGAAAAAGAGGAGATTTTGGCAGTCGCACGGTATTGCCTGGTTTCGGTTTCTGGAGATCCTCGCACCGTACGTGTTTTACCCAGGGGAAACTGGCTGGACACTTCTGGGGAAATTGTCGAACCAGCGATACCAGACTGTTTCGGGTCTCTTGATGTCGAAGGAAGACGTGCGACGCGACTCGATCTTGCGAAATGGCTGGTGTCTTTTGAAAATCCGTTGACGGCCCGGGCTTTCGTGAACCGGATCTGGAAAATGTTTTTCGGGAGGGGGTTGTCGAGTGGCCTTGACGACTTGGGTACGATGGGCGAATCACCAGTTCATGCGGAGTTGCTGGATTGGCTGGCGGTTGAGTTCATGGAAAGTGGCTGGGATGTAAAACATCTGGTGCGGTTGATGGTAACGTCGTCGGTCTATCAACAAAAGTCACTGGAAACCCGAGAATTGAGAGCCCTTGATCCATCCAATCGGATTTTGGCACGCCAGTCACGCTGGCGTTTGGATGCGGAATTTGTGCGAGACAACGCCTTGGAGGTCAGCGGATTGCTTTCCCAGCGTCTGGGAGGTCCCAGTGTCAAACCGTATCAGCCGGCCGGGTACTGGGCGAATCTGAATTTTCCAGTACGTAAGTGGGAGGCGGATGCCCTTCCTGGTTGTCATCGGCGAGGTGTGTACACCTGGTGGCAACGCTCCTACATGCATCCTGCCTTGATGGTCTTTGACGCTCCGAGTCGTCAAGAGTGCACAGCGGAACGGCCACGTTCAAACATTCCGCAACAGGCTTTGGTATTGTTGAATGATCCAACTCACGTCGAGGCCGCACGCGTCCTTGCCCAGTCCATTCTGCGCGAAGGGGGAAAAACTCCTCAACAGCGTATTGGCTGGATGTACCGCAGAGTTTTGACCCGAGAGCCTGTGCCCTACGAATTACAGAAACTCGAGGATGTGTATCTGCGACACCGCGAGCAGTACACAATGAATCCTCAGGAGGCGGAACAGCTGATTGCCATTGGCGAGGTCTCTTCTCCAGCGGACCTGGATGTCGTGGAGTTGGCCGCTTGGTCATCGGTTGCGCGAATCGTGCTGAATTTGCACGAAGTTGTGATCAGGAACTAGTTCTACAGCGCTGCTGATGGCAGATTCCTGGCCAGGCAGTATGAAGTTGAATGCCGCCCCGTCAATTGCTATATTGTGACCCTCGGGTCGGGTGGCTCGTCGCATCCTTTTTTCACCTTATGGAGGTCGTCATGCAATCGTACATGTGCAGCATCTTGGTACTCGTCAGTATGGCAATTCCGGTTGTGTTGCGAGCAGACGATCAACAAAACGTTCCACCAGATACGGAAACAAACAAGACGGTTGACATTGGAACACAGGCACCGGAATTTACGATCAAGGATTCACAAGGCAAGTTGATTGAATTGCGAAAACTCACAGAGAAGGGTCCCGTGCTCGTGCGACTGACCTGCGGTTGTTCTGGTTGTGATAAAGAACTCGCATACTTTCAATCGTTGCACAAAGCTTACGCAGACATGGGCTTGACGAGTCTTGCCATCTTTCGTGAACCAGACGAAAAGGTGGAGGACTATGTGAAGCAGAAAAAACTGAAGATGCTGTACGCGGTCGATACCAAGGGCGAGAGTTGGAAAGTGTTTGAGACCACGACGATGCCCACCAATTTTTTGATTGAAAAAGGGGGCTTGATCCGCTCGATTGCTGCCGGGTGCGATCCCAGTGGTTTGCTGGCCAACAAGGTTTCGGAGAAAGTCGCCGAGTTATTAAAGACCGAAAAGGTGGATGTGCAGCAAAAGGTCGCCGTAAAAGAATAGCCATTGGTTAGCGAGGATAGATTTTCATCAACTCGTATTTCCAGTGGTCCGGATGAATCAGGAGTGCAGCATGCCACAGAAGACGACGCGCATTGGTTTGATTGGGTATGGCCAAATTGGCAAAGCAGTGCATGGAATGATCGACAAGGATCCCGATAACGGAATGGAGGTGGTGTTTGTCCACGATCAAATCAGTGAGATGGTGGCCAACTTGTCGCCCGAACTGATTCTGGAGGATCTGGGAGAATTTGGGTCACGAAGCCCGGACTTGGTGGTTGAGATGGCCCATCCTGCAGTGACTCGTGAGTGGGGCAAAGTGCTGCTTGAGAAAACCAATTACATGCTGATTTCTGTAACTGCATTGGCGGATCCCGAGATCGAAAAGATGATCGAAGAGACCACGCACAGGTGTGGCACTCGAGCATTCATCCCGCATGGTGGGGTCGTGGGCATGGACGCACTTCAAGAGAATCGGGACGTTTGGGACGAGGTGCATGTCACGATGAAGAAACCACCCAAGAATGTAGACTGTGCCAGTGCGGGTGTTGACCCGGACAGCATTGTTCAAGAGACAGTCCTGTATGACGGTCCGACACGTGGGGTCTGCCCCATGTTTCCCCGTAATACCAACACCCTGGCTTCTATTGCGTATGCCGGCATCGGCTTTGAGAGAACGCATTCCACTCTCGTGGTCAACCCCGCATGGGATACGGCGACTGTTGCAATTCACGCGAAAGGCGAGGGCGTCGAACTGAATGTGGAGCGCGTCGAAGGCATCACCGGTGTTACCGGCGCAAGCACTCCCGCGTCGATTTTCAACAGTGTCCAAACGATCGGCTCGACGGGGCCGGGGATTCACTTGCGTTGACTCCCATCGGTTATTGATCGTTTTCTTTGTCGGACTGGTGGGCGAGTCTGTCAATGGTTGATCGCAGTGTGAAACTTATTCTGTTTGGCGGACTATCACGCCATAGATTAAGAATGTTTGTGACCAGATAAAAGAGAACGCACATGAAGCCTTTTGCTGAGCGCGCTGTACAAATACCCCGATCCGGTATTCGTGAAATTATGGCTTTGTCCGCCGATATAGAAGATGTCATTCACCTGGAAATGGGACAGCCGGATTTCCCAACGCCGTCCCACATCGTGGAGGCGACGTGTCGTTATGTTCAGGAAGGTCATACGAAGTACGTCGCGAATGCGGGCGTGACCGAGTTAAGAGTTGCCGCTGCGAAATATTTCCAGAACAAAACGGGCGTGGAAACCAACGTCGAGAACATTCTAGTGACTCCAGGCGCCGTCATGAGTGTGGCGACCGCTTTCATGGCCCTTCTGGAAGCGGGTGATGAAGTCTTGGTTCCCGACCCTGGTTGGCCAAACTACGAGATGGCCGTATCTCTGTTACATGGCACTCCAGTGCATTACGATTTGAGCGCCAAAAACCAGTTTTTTCCTTCCTTGGAGCAGTTGGAGCAGTTGGTTACATCCCGAACGAAGTTGTTACTGATCTGTACTCCATCCAATCCCACGGGGCAGGTTTACGGTCCTGAATTGATGCAGGCCTTACTCGAATTTGCCAGGCGTCATGACCTTTACGTTTTGTCCGACGAAATCTACGGTGAAATCGTGTTTGACAGCGACTTTGCCAGTGCACTTTCGTACGACACCGACGAGCGAGCCTTGATCGTCAGTGGCATGTCGAAGACGTATGCGATGACGGGATATCGGGTTGGATTTACTCGTGCGCGGGCCGACTACGTGAATTTGGCCACAAAGTTACAGGAGCCGATTGTTTCGTGCGGGGTGGGTTTCTCTCAACTGGCAGCAGTCGACGGTTTGCTGGGACCCCAAGATGAAGTGTGGAAAATGCGCGACGCATACAAATCACGCAGGGATGTAGCGCTTCAAGTGCTGCGGGATAACGGGCTTTACCGCTACACACCTGGCGGGGCGTTTTATCTGTTGGTAGACATTTCGTCAACCGGTATCGATTCAAGAGATTTTGCCTTGGCTCTTCTTGAAGAAAAGAAAGTGGCGGTGGCTCCCGGAAGCACCTTTGGTAAAATGTGCCGAGACCACGTTCGCATTTCCATCGCTTCATCCGAAGAAAACATTCGTGAGGGTTTGCGGAGGATTTGCGAGATGATCGGGGAGAGATCTGGCTGATGTTCCACAACGGACCCTGCGGGCGATAACCGGCACGACGGCCAGTCCGGCTGCAGTGGATTTCTCCATTGCCTGAGTTTGCGCCGGCCCGGATGGTTGGCGCACGCGTGGACGTTCGTTACTGAATTGAATGACTGCTGCCGCGAATGATGGTTGGAGTGGATTTCCAGACGGGATGCAATTCCATCAGAAATGCTAAGTCAAAATTAAATTTTGACTTCCTGGCCTGTCGATGCCAGACGCATGGTTTTCCGTTGGATGTCGTGATGCGCCACGATACGCCGCATGGTGCGATTTCGCGCCCGCATCAGTATTGATTCGGTGACGCAGTGCCCGCCGTCATAACGGATTCCCTGAAGCATCGGAGAGTCGCTGATACCTGTTGCGGAAAAAACGATGTGTTCCCCCTGCGCCATTTCTTCCACACGCCAGATTTTTTTGAAATCAGCGGGTGTACATCCATCTTCTTGAACCAGCCTTTGCCGCTCGTCATCATCTTTAGGCCAAATGCGACAAAGTTGTTCGCCCCCGAGACACTTGATCGCGGCTGCCGAAAGAACCGCCTCGGGACTACCACCAATGCCGATGTATAGATCGACGCCTGAATTAGGCAGGCTGGGAGCAATAGCCGCTGCCACGTCGCCGTCTGAAATCAGGCGAATACCACAGCCTGCCTGGCGTAAAGCCAGGATTGTTTTTTCATGGCGAGGGCGATCCAGAACGACCGCCACCAAGTCCTGAACCCGTTTGTTCAGCCCGGCGGCAATGACGTTCAAGTTGCTCTCAACGGGTGCATCAAGAAGCACGTGTTTTCCGCCATCGGTCATCCGTGGTCCCACGGCAATTTTTTCCATGTAGTGACAGGTGATCGCCGGAAACAGGGTCGATGGGTCATCATCAGGGTTTTGGCATGTTGTAACGGCCAGTACAGAAATGGCACCCGCCAATCCACGTGCAGTGAGCGTGGTGCCATCGATTGGATCAACTGCAATGGCCGCTGGAATCGATTCTTTTCCCCATGAACCGAGTTTGTCGTCCATGAAAATTCCAGGAGCATTATCTTTTCGCCCCTCACCGATTCGAACCAGGCCTTTACAGTCAACTAGCTGGAACATGCCGCGCAACGCGTCTGTAGCGGCCAAGTCGGCGTGGTTCTTGTCGCCCTTGCCGAACCATTTCCAAGCGGCAAGAGCAGCGTTCTCAGTACATCGGATCAGGTCAAGATCGATTGCTCGTTCAGGATCATGTCGGCCAGCTGCCATCGAAAAGTCCTTGTTAGAATTCGGTGGGGAGCTTTAAACATCGGGATAATAGCAGAGAATCTAACCAAAGTCGAGTTGTTCAGAAGCAGCAGAAGCCAAGTTCCTGGAGACGTCTCGTTTTAGCCTGTTCGTGATCCCGTCGGAACGGAGGGTGTTTGAGTGTTCATAGCTGCAGTCGTTGGTGTCTGACGGGGTCGGGCCGGGGTTTTGAGAACGACTGAATTCATTTGTTGTTTTGATCAGGCAGGATGGATTTTGTAACAACGGGTTGTTGTGGAAGAGCTTTGGAACAGCTTGATACCGTGAGCAAGGATTCGCGGAGGGTGACAGCCGATTGCGCAGATGGTCTGGACGAAGGTTCAAGTATGCATCATGATTGGGGCACTTGAATGAACTGGGATTTTTCCCGACGACTGACGAACTGACAATTGCAGAGTCGAATCCATGGAAGCGTCTGTGGAGCAACACATTCAGAACTTGTCACAGCAGGCCATATCTTGGATCTACTGGGCCCGATTACTTTCAACCAGGCAAGGTTCGCCAAGACAGCTGACTGGCTGCTTGAGTAGTTTCGTTGTCTGACCCGTGTATTCCTGAAATGTTCATCACGGCCAGCCGTTTGCTTCAGGCTTGGCCCCCAACGGTAGATCGGCACCATTCACCGCCATGGAACATTTGATACCAGACCACTGGTTCGTTGATCTTCACTGGTCGAACCTGTTGGTAACCACGGCAATTTCCGTCGTCATTTTGGGAAAAGGGGCTGACTGGCTCGTAGAATCGGCATCAGGCGTCGCCTATCGTTTTGGCATCCCGAAGATCATTGTTGGGGCCACGGTTGTCTCGCTTGGCACAACGGCGCCCGAGTGTGCGGTTTCAGTGATGGCCGCGATAGGAGGAGCTTCGGGCCTTGCCCTCGGTAACGCCGTGGGATCTGTCATCGCTGACAGCGGTTTGATCTTTGGTATTGGCTGTCTGATGACGGTGCTTCCGGCTGACCGTTTCGTCCTGAACCGCCAAGGCTGGGTTCAGTTTGGTTCGGGGTGCATTTTTTCCCTTGTCTGTTACGTGCTCTACGCGCTCCACGGTCCGGAAGCTGAAATTGGTCGATTGATCGGAGTGACGGCACTCGTAGTTTTAGTAGTTTACCTTTTTCAAAGCGTGAAGTGGGCACGTCAACACACACCTGCCGGGACCTCGGTGTCGCCCGCTGAAACGGAAAACGTTGCACCAGGCGGCGCAGAACACGAAACCACCAACGGCCGATCGCTCCTGGTGTTATTCAGCGCTGGTATCACGGGCTTACTTCTCGTACTCATCGGTGCACGCCTTCTGATTGCATCAGTGCAGGTGCTTGCGGAGCGACTTGGCGTTCCACAAGTCGTAGTCGCATCAACGATTGTCGCCTTTGGAACTTCGCTTCCCGAACTCGTCGTGGGGATCACGGCAATCCTCAAAAAGCATGCCGAGCTACTCGTCGGAAACGTGATCGGCGCCGATATCCTGAATATTCTTTTCGTGATCGGAGCGTCAGCGACATCCGTGTCATTGCCACTGGTCGATCAAAAATCCAGCGTACCCACAATTTTTCTCGTTTTACATCTTCCCGCGATGCTTGTGATCCTTGTCTTATTTCGGATATTCATCTTTTCCGCTTGCAAACGAGGGCACTTTCAGAAATGGTTCGGGATTCCTCTCTTGGCGGTGTATGTGGGTTTTGTAGCGCTCGGGTTTATCCTTGGAAAGAGCTAACCAAGCTGCCGGCGATTTCCTGGGAGTTGCCGTTTGACACGTGGGTTCATTGTGACCCTGGGAAATGTCGTTGCTGCTGATATCCTGAACCTGCTGCTGATGGCCGGAGCTTCGGCAACGGTCGCTTCCGGAGTGCAGGAAGCAGCCCCGATGTTTTGTCACCTGCTATTTTCCACCATACTGTTGGTGATGCTTGTGTTGCGTATCGGGATCTTCCGGTCGGGTGCACGCAAGAAGGTGCGTTCTGGATTCGTGCTGTTAGGTCCGTATCCGTTCGGCTCCGTCGCCGGCGATGTTTTTACCCAATAAAAAAACCCGCTTCGCAGAAGGTAGATGCGAAGCGGGCCGTATAGATGGTTTGCCAGGCTGTTGGGTTTGCAAGCCGCTGTGGCGCTTTGTAGAGATTGGAAGTTAGAATCTGTCAGACGTGCCAGAGGTTTGGCGGCGGTCGTGAATTGATCCCTTCACAAACAGTGCTGAACAGGCGTCTTTAAAACTCGCCAGAGGCAAAAATTTTCTCAAGAGTAAGGTTAATGATTCGTAATGGTTCAAGGCATCAAATTGAACAAGGGGTGATGTAGCCCCTCATTCAGAAGCAATAGGGTGGATCTTGCATGTCTGCCCTCCTGTTGACTCGGTACTCGATGGTTCGATCGTACTGCACTCACCCTAACATATTTCAGACGGCTTGCCCACGATTTTTCTCCAACGCTGCAGGGATTTCAGGGGATTTTCCCTTGCTACAGCCGTTTGTGAGGATGTGCAAAAGTTTAAGGGGCCGGAAATTGGTTGGCGGTGAAAACGTTTGCTCAAAAGCGAGCAAATAGGAAGAGCGCCGTTTTCTCACAACCCGGCTACACCGTTGTTTTCAGAAAAGCGGGTTGCACTGCCCCATGATTCTCAACCTGGCTCACCGCCGCCACGGTTCAGATATCTGCCACGAGTTTGTCGAAGAACATGACGTAATCGTCTTTGTCTTCGCTATCGCGAAACTCGATGGCGGCGCTGGGATGACGGTTCATTTGACCAGTCAGGTTATAAGGGACTAGCGGTCCCCACTCGACCGACTCTCGCAAGCCATCAATGTGTTCTTGAAGAAGTTTGACAACGGGACGAAGTTTGAATTTTGGATTTCGCAGAAATCCCAATAGCAATTCCATTGGGCAGTTACCTGCTCCACGTCCCATCCCCGCCATGGTTGCGTCGGCTCGATTAGCACCAAGAATAATTGCCTCCAGGGTGTTGGCAAATGCCAGCTGACAATTGTTGTGTGCATGAATCCCGATTTCCTTGCCGGTACCCTCCATCGCCTGGCTATAGCGATTATAAAGCTTATCGATCTGTTCTCGGTACAGATGTCCGAAACTGTCAACAATCACCATGGTTCCGGCGGCGGTGGGAGCAATCTTTTCCAAGACAGTGTCGATTTCGGATTCTTTGACATTGGAGACGGCCATGAGATTGGCCATGGTTTCGTAACCCAACTCGGTGCAGTGCTGGATCATTTCCACCGCTTCTGAAACCTGATTGGCATAAAAAGCGACTCGGATCATGTCCAAAACGCTCTCACTGCGCGGTCCGATTTTATGTTCCCAATCACTCTTGCCGGCATCTGCCATTGCCGCCAGTTTGAGTCTTTTTTCTTTCTCGTCATGATCGCCCACGATTCGTCGCATGTCCTCTTCATCACAGTGTCGCCAGTCACCGAATTCACTTTTCGAAAATATTTTTGCGGAATTTTTATAACCGATTTCCATGTAATCGATCCCGGATTCCTGGCAGGTTTCGTAAACCGCGCGGACGACTTCATCGGTAAACTTGTGTTGATTGATCAGGCCTCCGTCCCGAATGGTGCAGTCTAGGACTTTGAGTTCCGGGCGGTAGGTAATCCAGGGAGCTTTTTCCGACATGCGGTGCCTTTCAAACATTCAGCGGGGCTGGCGGTCTAGTATTCATATTGTACTTCGCAGATTTACCTGATCTCAAAGATGGCTTCAATTTCTACAGAGATTTTCGCAGGCAGCGACACGGTTCCGGCTGCACTTCTGGCGCCCACACCCCGATCTGGTCCAAAAACCTGGGCGAATAATTCGCTACAACCGTTGATGACTGCAGGATGCTGGTCGAAATCAGGGGTTGCGAAGACCATTCCGAAAATTTTGACAACCCGATCAACTCGATCAAGACTACCCAGGCGATTTTTCAATGTAGCCAGCATGTTCAGTCCGGTTTGACGAGCGGCCTGGTATCCATGTTGCTGATCGACTTCATCGCCCAGGCGACCGGTCATCATGGTACCGTCGGGAAGTATCGGCATATGACCGGAAAGATAGGCGGCCTGATCAATCACGACAATCGGCTTGTAAAACCCCGCCGGCTGTGGGGCAGGTGGTAGTACCAAATTCAACTCGGAGAGTTGTGCTTCCGCATCCATTGCCGAACTCCTCGAAGATCTGAGCAGGAACTAGCCCGTTAGATTAACACATAAATTGGAAGTACCATAGGAGGAGCCGAGGGCCGAACAGGGCGAATTTCCTGGCTTGGCAAAGAGTACCGGAGGCAAGCAGCATGCCAACGAAAAATAGTCGCCAGTCCAATGGTCCCTCAAGTTGGCACAACTTGCTCGAAAGGTGAAACCTCTACATGGTCCCTGGTGGTGGTACTGTTTCACATTCTCGTTGTTGACCTTTTCAGCAAGCTAAAGTATTCGCTACCCGCGTCGCGTTTTGGTGCCATCCGACCGGGGAACCCGGCGGCCGAACATCTCGGGTCATGTGACGGTTCCTTGTGGAGGAATATTTCGATTCAATGACGTCCCCAGGCCGGGCTGGCTTTTGACGTTCATGCGGCCAACGCCAAGCACACCATTTGCAGCAATTTGCAATTTGTGTGCGAGATTTTGATGGTTTCCGATCCTCCTGTTACGGGTCTGTGAACGTGGGTGTTACCTAAATGGTCATTGTTCCCACGGCAGTCGTTGATTGTCGACAGCAACGCTTTATTGAATCTGGTCACCGACCTTCGTCCGGACGGCATCGCCCGCAGGGTGTTTTCAGATTTTTCGATGTCGGTCCGTCTTCCGACAATTTTATACAGACGCCTGTACCCGGGCCTGCTGGGTGGTTATTGTTGGTCGTGGGGGAGACGCGCATTGTGGAGCAGACCGCTTAACTGTCGGGATCGATGTTCAGCACGTAAAATCCACGCTGTTTGGCTGCCTGGTCTGTCATTTTTAGTTCAATTGGTCCTTGAACGTTGTGTCGGAGAAACGTGAACCATGTCCGTGTCGACCAATCTGGATGCTGAAATTCCTGGGGCAACCCGCCCCGTACAAGAGATTGCTGCCGAACTTGGATTGACGCCTGAGACGATTCTTCCCCACGGCCACCGGATCGCCAAGGTTCCCGTGTCGGAGCTTGCCAGCCGCACTGAACATACTGACGGTGCCCTGATCCTGGTTACCGCCATGACGCCTACCCCGTCAGGAGAGGGGAAGACGACCACCACGATTGGTTTGGGAGATGCGCTCAAGAAAGCGGGGCATCGTACAGCCATTTGCCTGCGCGAACCGTCGCTGGGTCCGTACTTTGGCATCAAAGGTGGTGGTACCGGTGCCGGCCATGCACAGGTCGTGCCCGCCGAGGACATCAATTTGCATTTCGTAGGAGACATGTATTCGGTGAGCAAAGCCAACAACCTGTTGGCGGCTCTGGTCGATAATCATCTTCAACACGGCAACGAACTGGGTATCGATCCACGCCGGATCACTTGGCGCCGTGTGATTGATTTGAATGACCGTTCCCTGCGTGAAATATTTATTGGAATGGGTGGTGTCGCGCACGGAATTCCCCGCAAGGATGGATTCAATATCACACCCGCCTCCGAGGTGATGGCAATACTCTGCCTGTCCCAGAACTATCGTGACTTGCGAGACCGTTTGGCGCGGATTGTTGTGGGTTACACGCATCGCAAGCAACCTATCACTGCGGCCGACTTGCAGGCGGAAGGTGCCATGACGGTATTGCTCCGGGACGCCATTCACCCAAACCTCGTGCAAACTCTGCACGGTACGCCCGCCTTCGTGCATGGGGGGCCGTTTGCCAATATTGCACACGGCTGCAATACACTGGTGGGAACCAGGCTGGCTTTGAAATTGTGTGACCGCGTAGTGACGGAGGCCGGCTTTGCCAGCGATCTGGGCGCCGAAAAATTCTTTCACATCAAATGTCGCATTGGTGGTTTGCGCCCTTCCGCCGTAGTGATTGTGGCGACTGAAAAATCCATCGAATATCACGGTGGATTTGAGGCGAAAGGGGGCAGCGGTAATCTCCTGAAGCACATCGAAAACATACGCGCTTTCGGGATTGAGCCTGTGGTCGCCGTGAATCGATTCCCGGAGGACACGCCCGCGGGACTGCAGAATATCTTGGACTTCTGCGAGCAGCAGGGCGTGCGTGCGGCTGCTTATGAAGCGTACGAGCGAGGTCCGGACGGCGCCGTGGACCTAGCAGCCTTGGTCGACGCCTCGATCGCTGAAAACCAGGAGAAAGACTCGTTTCACTTCCTCTATCCGGAAACGGCGCCGATCCGTGAGAAGATCGAAGTGATTGCCCGAACGATTTACGGTGCAGACGGCGTGGACTACGATCGCGAGGCCGAAACTTCCATGGACCTGTTTGAGGAGCACGGCCTGGGACAGGTTCCTGTGTGCATGGCGAAGACGCAAAAAAGCCTTTCTGACTCCGCTCGTCTGCGTGGGAGACCAGAAAACTTTCGAATTCGAGTCAACGAAGTCAGGCTCTCTGCCGGCGCCGGATTTGTGGTTGCCATCTGTGGAAAGATGATGACCATGCCGGGTTTACCCCGAGAACCGGCTGCGGTTCGCATCAAGGTGGACGATCAGGGTCGAGCCAGTGGGCTCTCCTGACAGCTTTCAATCGGACCACTCTCATCGACGCGGCCTGAAGTCCTCCCGTTTTCGTGCGGAAATTCCCACGGCCTCGGTTGTCAATCCAAGCTGGCGCGCAGCACAATTCATTGGCCGGTGTTGGTGCAAGCTGCGCCGGGGTGGGTGTGGTTTGCGGTTCCATTGGAACGAAACCGGCACCTCTCGTTTTTTTCCCCTGTTCCCGGAGGAACGTTTGCGGTGAATGTACAATGGCCATGGTTTGTGCTAGAAAAGCACCTCCAATTCTTTGTTAGAATCAGCCAACATGACACGAAATCATGCACCATTTCTGGCCGATCTGGCTGCCGCCTATAAGCGTCATGCGCCCCAATCGGCAGCGCTGAACGAACGAGCTTTGCATCATTTGATCGACGGCGGGAGCCACTCCGTCCGGCTGAAAGAACCATTTCCTCCCAGAATTGTTGCTGCGCGGGGTGCTTGGCTGCAGGATGAAGACGGCCACCATATTTTAGACTTTTGGCAGGGGCACCTGGCCAACATCCTGGGGCACAATCCCGAAGTTGTTACTTCGGTTTTGGCGGATGCTTTTCAGAATCGTCACGGCTTACAGTCGGGCATGACCGATCGTCTGCAGATTGAAGCCGCTGAAATTATCTGCCGCCAGACGGGGCAGGAGCGGGTGCGATTTACCACCAGCGGTTCTCTGGCAACGATGTATGCCATGATGCTGGCCCGCGCCTTCACGGAACGTGACCTTGTCATGAAGGTTGGGGGAGGTTGGCACGGCGCACAACCCTGGGGCCTGAAAGGGGTCCGTTATAAAACAGGAGACAACGGGGGCTATCAGCACATCGAGTCGGCCGGCCTTCCAGCGACCGTGACGGACGAAGTACTGATAACGCGCTACAACGACGCAGACCAGTTGCGTGAGCAGTTTGCCAAGTACGGCGACCGGATTGCCTGTTTTCTCGTGGAGCCTTTTATCGGTGGGGGTGGACTGATCCCTGCCGCACCCGAATTTCTACAAACGGCTCGAGAATTGACACACCAGTATGGTGCTCTTTTGATTCATGATGAGGTGATAAGCGGGTTTCGATTTCGCGCCGGTGATGTGAGCGCCCTGTACGGGGTGAAACCCGATCTGCTCACCTTGGGGAAAATTATCGGTGGAGGAATGCCCGTGGCGGCCGTGGCAGGTCGAACCGACATCCTGGAGCTTGCGGGGCAAGCCGGGGGAAACCGGGTTAAATTTTTTGGAGGTACTTACTCGGGTCACACGAGTTCGTTCATTGCGGCGAACGCCATGCTGGCTCATCTGGTGCAGCATGAGAAAGAAATTTATCCTGCGCTGTCGCAGGGTGGTGAGCGAATGCGGCAGATCGTCGTTGCGGCGTTTCGGGAGGAAGGGATTTACGCCTGTTGTACAGGAGGTGGAAACGAGGTCTTACCGGGCAGTTCCCTATGGATGGTGCATTTTCCACATCGCGAGGACGTCAAGTTGGACAAACCAGAAAGTGTCTACGATCCAGCAGTCTGCGACACGGTTCTCAATCACCAGGTGATGGATCTCGGGTTACTTCTGGAAAACGTGTATGTTATGGGTGGTCACGGCGCCATTTCCACCGCCCATACGGAAAAGGATCTGGAAGTGTTTGACCAGGCCTGCCGCAGCCTGGCACATCGCGTTTGTCAGTCTCTTAAGTAAAGACGCTTCAAAAATTTTGCATCGTCGGCAAATCCGCCCACGACAGTTTCCAGCCTGCTTGTCTTTCGAAACGTGCCGGCAGGGAGTTATTCCATGCCGTGGGTGATCTTGTTTCGATTGGTGGGGACCACCTTAGCGAAAAAGGTTCCGACACGGCGGCGACTTCGTGTTGAAAATTGCAACGCATCTGAGTGCTGGCCTGCGAAGTTAAATCATTGGACACACAGGACCTGAGGGGTCTGGCATGGCAGTGGACAGCTTGCGAAGTGGAAATGGCTCCGGCGGCCCTTTTCTCGTGGTTTTCTGACGGCGGACAAGACTACCCTCGTGACACACGCCTCACCGGGGTGTTACATTCTAAGTGACCAAATTTTCAATCGAAGGAGATACAATCCATGTGGACTCTTGTGCGACGATCAATTTGGGCGTGTACTGCAGTCGTGCTGTTTTTTACGGCTCATGGGCTGGTACTCGCAGTGGAACCCGCAGGGCAAGAAGATAGTTTTACGGTTGTTCTTCTCCCGGATACCCAAAACTATTCTGAAAAATATCCCGATACCTACGTTGCGCAAACGTTATGGATTCGTGAACGCCGGAAAGCCGACAATATCAAGTTCGCGATCCACTTGGGTGACATTGTGCAAACACCCACCATTGAGTCGGAATGGAAAAACGCCGATCGAGCCATGAAAATTCTTGACGGCGTCGTGCCTTACAGTATGGCTCCTGGTAATCACGACATGAACGTGAGGACCCGTGACTCGTCGTTATACAACCAGTACTTTCCTGCCGCTCGATTCCGAGAGGAGAGGTGGTACGGCGGGCACATGGGTCAATCCAACGACAATAACTACTGTTTTTTTTACGCTTGCGGTATGAAGTTCATGGTTCTCAATCTGGAGTTTGCTCCTCCAGATGACGTGTTGGAATGGGCCGCCAGCATCACGCAACAGTACGACGATCATCTGGTGATTGTGGCGACGCACTGTTACATGCGGACCGAGGGACGCGACACTGGATGTGCCTCCGGATACGATACCGCTAACAGCGGAGAACAGATGTGGCAGAAATTCATTCGTAAACAACCGAATATTTTTCTTGTTGTCAGTGGGCATGTGTTAGGAGTGGCACTTCAAACCAGTACCAACGACGCCGGTGGGAAGGTTCTGGAAATGCTTACCGACTATCAGGGCCTGGCGAATGGAGGTGACGGGTGGTTGCGTTCCCTGAAGTTTGTACCGGGGGAGAATAAAATCAATGTCGAAACGTATTCGCCCGTGTTGGACAAATACAACAATGATCCCCAGGAAACATTCTCGATTGATTATGAATTGACGGCCCCTCAGCGAAAGTCAGGCTGACCTTCCGCCTGTAACGTCAGGATGCTTGGCATGCGTGGTTTCAGCCAATCTGTTGCGAGTTTCCGCGTCAGCAGTCACGACGATATCTGCGGCCGTGCAGTTGATTCCGCTGAAGAGCCGGGCTGTGCGCCGCGTGATTTGTGACTTGGAGACTCTAGACTTTAACTCTCAACCCGTGACCCGCACCACCATGATGAATTGGAAAGCCCACGACCTGAACCGACCCCGACCGCCGGTGATTGAGCCGAGTGCCGAGCTGTGGTCCGCGGAACCTTCTTCCGACGCGGTTGTTTTGTTTGACGGTACGGAGAAGTCGCTGGAGAACTGGGAGAGCCAGGCGGGTGGTTCCACGAAATGGATTGTACGGGATGGCGCTTTCGAAGCGATGCCAGGCAGTGGTTATGTTTTCACACGAATGGGATTCGGAGATTGCCAACTGCACATCGAATGGGCGGCTCCGCTACCGGCTGAGGGAGTAGGCCAGGGCCGTGGAAATAGTGGCCTGTTTTTGATGGGCCTCTACGAGATTCAAATACTCGACTCTTATCAAAACGACACCTATCCGGATGGTCAGGCCGGTTCGATTTATGGGCAGCATCCTCCCCTGGTCAATGCCTGCCGTCCGCCGGGACACTGGCAGTCGTATGACCTGGTCTTCCGCAGGCCGCATTTTCGGCCCGACGGCAGTCTTGCGCAGCCAGCACGGGTTACGTTGCTGCACAATGGTGTGCTAGTTCAGGACACAGCAGAACTTTGGGGACCCACCGGCTGGTTGCAGCATGATCCGTATCAGGCACATGGCGACCGCTTGCCTTTGTCGTTGCAAGACCATGGTAACCCTGTTCGGTTCCGGAATATCTGGTTACGAGAAATTTCTGAAACCGCAGAGGTCGGATCGACCGTCCCGACAAGCGAGCCGGTTGTTCGATTGACACAGGTCGCGTTGACAAGGTATGTCGGTCGTTATGAAACGGAGCAGGGAACGGCGTGTCAATTTCGAATTCGAGAAGTACTTCAGGAGCATCGACTTCAGTGTGCGCTCTACGGCGACCGTTGGCTGGATCTGGTGCCGCATTCCACGACCGAATTCTCCTTCCGTTGGACGGCGGGCCGGATTGAGTTTTCTGTGGAGGATGAAGGAACTCCTGCCAGCGTGTGGATCCAAGTGGCTGAGAAGGAGATCAAGGCCAAGAAAGTGGATTAGTACGTAGCAACGGTCCGGTCGGCGATCACCTCGACGTTGTGCTGCTTCAAATTTCAATGGCCCTGTCACAGGGTCGTCCGTTCAGAGCCCGGCCATGGGAGCGGGGAGACGAAAGTTCGGGCAGCCACGCTTTTCAGGGATAAAGGGTGTCAATGCGACCAGATCACGTGTCGACAAGCAGTTATGTCACGTAAGGGGTTTTTTGCCGATAGTGTTCATGCTGGTCTATATAATCTGCCACACGTTCCTTTTGTCGAATCGAGTCGGATATGAATTGCACCGCTTCCCGAAGTCGCTCGCTTGATTGTGCAACACTCAACCGTATGAAGCCATGGCCCGCCGATCCGAAACATTCTCCTCCCAGGCAGGCGACTCCCTGTTGGTCGTTTGCTGCTTCGAGCAGGAACATTGCCAAACCGTGCGACAAGATTCCCAGCTGATTGCAGATTTCAGCAAAGGATGGAAACACATAGAAGGTGCCACCTGGCATCAGGCAGTTGACTCCATTGATTTGATTTAAGTCATCAACCAATTGCCGGACCTTGCCATGGAAATCCTGCATGCGGCGATCTCTTTCTTCCAGGTCATTCTGCATGGCCTCAATGCCTGCAAGCTGTGTGAAGGGAGGAATGCATGACAGCGCGGTATTGGTCAGTTTAGAGATCATGTCGATGATGGGAGCACTACTGACGGCAAATCCCAAACGCCAGCCACTCATGCTGAAGGATTTGCTGAACGTGTAGGCAGCCACGCACTGATCCAGCATGCCTGGCAGGGCGAGAGGACTGTGGTGCTGGCCATTCCACACCATCTGATCGTAAGGCTCGTCGCTGAAAACGGCGATGTCACGGCCACGCACCAGGTCGGCCAATTCCTGGAGATCTTTTTCGGTGGCCACGCCACCGGTTGGATTCTGGGGTGTGTTCAGAAAGATCGCTTTGGGTGAAGGGTCTTCGGTCAGGAACCGCTCGACATCGTCTAAATTGGGGCGAAAGTCACGAGATTGTTTGAGTGAGGAGACCACCATGCGAGCGCCTCGACGACCAATATTTGGTGGATACGTGGGAAAGTGTGGACTGAAAACCAGCACTCCGTCGTCTGGATTGACGAAGGCCTCCAGAAACAGTTGTTCAAAGTTTTTTGCTCCGGGACCAGCGACGACGTTTTCTGCAGAGACCCGCAAGCCATACTCTCGGTTGACGTACTCCGCGGCAGCCTGTCGAAATTCTGGCAGACCCGTGGACGGACCGTAATGGCAATGATCGTCGCGGATCGCCTGGATGCCTGCTTGGACTGCCGATGGAGAAGTAGGAAACGGACTGTCTCCGATCTCCAATTCGATCACGTCCTTACCGCCTGCAATCAGACGTTTGGCGACTGCCAATACGTCAAATGCCGACTCAGTTTCCACTGAATTCGAGAAATTGCTGAAAGAAACTGGCATAGGGTCCGCACCTCAATAGAAAACTTTAGGGACGACTTGTTTCACCGCGAAAGGGCAACGTAAGTGATCCTAGTTGCTCGCCGACTCATCGTAAAGACACGATCAGCCGTGGCGGTAAGGTGTAGCCGCTTGTTCTTGCCCACCACGGTAACCGGAACTCGTTTCTCCGCTTCCAATGTGGGGATAGGTTAACGTTCAGCGGGCGAGACGGCTGAATCAGAACGAAGAGAGGCCGTGGCAGTGATTGACGGTAGCCGTTGGTGATAATAACCTGTTTTCTTTGCGGGAGTTTTCAGATCAGCAAGATGGATGCCTCGGAAAACGCTCCCAAGCGTATGACGTGCTTTTCAAGATTTCGCAGTCAAGGCTTTCCAGGCTGCGTATGCAGGGAGGAAAAATAATGAATGAAAAACTTAACTGGAACAGCAGAAACCTGACTCGTGGCTGGCAACGGGGAGTCACAGCTTTCTACTATGGCCTGGGCCTGACTGAAGATGATTTTGACTGCCCGCAAATAGGCATTGGTGTACCGTTGCTGGAGGGAAACCTGTGCAACGTTCATGCCTACGAATTGGCAACAAACATCGCACAAGGTTGCCGCGACGCAGGAATGATCGGATTTCCGTTCGGAGTACCTGCGGTGAGTGATAATCTGACCCAGGGAAATGAGGGTGGTAGTGCCAGCCTTCCTTCTCGAAACATGATTGCCAATGGTGCCGAATGTGTTGTGAGCGCACACTTTTACGATGCACTGATAGGGATGCACCACTGTGATAAGAATGGACCGGGTTTCGCGATGGCATTAGCACGCCTCAACTATCCGGGATTGGTAGTCAGTGGTGGTTCGATCATGCCTGGCTGCCACTCGGGCCGGGATGTAACGATCCTGGATGTATATGACTCGCTGGCCGCAGCCTCGGTGGGAGCCATAGAACAGTCCGAGGCGGAAGAGATCATTCGCGTGGCGTGTCCGGGACCGGGGGGTTGTGGCATCGCTGCCTCCTTTAACACTTGGGGCATTGCGCTCGAGGCGATTGGTCTGATGTTGCCCGCAAGTAGTTCCATTCCTGCCATCGAAGAGGCAAAGCGGGAAGAGTGTTCCCAAGTCGGTGCGGCAGTCAAAATTTTACTGCAGCAGAACATCCGACCCCGCGACATTCTAACTCGTCGGGCGTTTGAGAATGCTGCTGCTACGATAGCGGCCATCGGCGGCTCGACCAATGGTGTCTTGCATCTGTTGGCCTTGGCAAGAGAGGCAAAAGTCGATTTCACCTTGAAGCAGATTCAGGAAATCTTTCGAGCGACGCCGGTGATGTGCAGTTTTGCACCGCGAGGTGACAAAACGATGGTCGATTTGCATCGCATTGGAGGTACGCCTGTTTTACTTAAACACTTGCTGCGGGCCGGAATTGTTGACGGCAGCTGTTTGACCGTGAGTGGCAAGACTTTGGATGAGAATCTGAAAAACGTGGAAGCCCCGCCGGATGACCAGGGTTTAATCGCCCCGCTCGACGCTCCTCTGAAATCTCACGCCGACATGCAAATTTGTTTTGGAAATCTTGCACCGGGTGGTATTGTCTTCAAAGTGTCGAGCATGGAAGAGACGCAATTCCGGGGTGCGGCGATCTGCTTCGATGATCCCCGAGAAGTTGTGCGCGCTGTCGAGAATAAAAAAATTGATCCGGGAAGTGTTATCGTGTTGCGTTATTTGGGGCCGGTGGCTGCTGGTATGCCGGAAGTCTTGGTTGCTTCGGCGGCGCTTGCCGTTCCGGAACTGGACGGCAAGGTTGCTCTTATTTCTGATACACGGGTCTCGGGTGTGTCGCATGGTGCGATTGGAGTTCACTGTGTGCCCGAAGCGGCCGTGGGTGGTCCTATTGCGTTGGTGCAGGATGGGGACCAAATCTCGTTTGACCTGGTTCAGGGCGAATGCAATCTCCACGTGAGCGAAGAAGAGTTGAATTCTCGTCGTTCGGCCTGGCAGCCACGCCAGGCGGGGCATCGCCGAATCTATCTGGCAGATTTTTCCGCCACCGTCACTCAAGCTGATACAGGCTGTGTCAGTCGCGCAGTGGGGTGATCGCGATTGCGGAAGGTGTAGCAACAGAAAGGGCAGCGTGTTGGCCTAGCCTGGGTCCGGAAACTGTCCAGTGAATCGTGTTGTGAAATACGCAACATCAAGCCGGTTGGTCAGGCCTGTATGCGTGGGTTCCTTACTTGTCGAAATGGTTCTCCAAGCGGTGAGCCAGGTTCAGAAGAAAGTCTCTGTTGTCGGCTTGCAGGTACCGCAAGGTTCCCTGCATGCGACTGAAGGTCTTGTTGTAGCGCAGATAATAGGCCGGGTTGTTTTCAGGAGGTTCACCCTGACTCCAGTCCCAGGAACACTCGGCAAGATCATTCACGAAAATATAATGATTGTCGATATGTTTGCCGCGTTGGATGGCGATGTTCTGCGCCATTGAAAAAGACTTTTCAAAGATCATGGGACTCATCACCGCCGATCCGATGGAGATGTAGACACCGCCTTCCATCCGGCTGACACTTTCGGCGTAAATTAAATAGTCCCTTTCAGCGGCCCGCCCCAGGCAAGCACCCCGATTCATGGGATGGTTGTAAATGATATCGTGGCCAATCATGGGGTGCCCTGTCAGTGGCACTCGATTTCGGAATGCTCCCGCCTGGACGCTGTATTTTTTCCACGGATGCGGAATCGACATCCAGCCAGGTTCCAACTGGAAACGGCGCACGACCCATAACAGATCGGCCGCGGCTGCTGCCTGATCCGCATGGTGTTTTAATTCTTTGACGGCGATTTTCTCCAAGTCTTCGGCTGAAGGAATTTGCAGTCCTTCGTTTTCGATCAACGCCCCGATCGACTCACCGTATCCGAGTCCTTCGAAGGCCCCTACATTCAAGGCCAGGTTGATAGAAAATCCCGTTTCCTGCCAATGGCCGAAGCGGCCCGCTTCCACCAGGGGGCCCACATGCTCGCTGCTTTTTCCTTGATAAGCAAACTCCCAATCATGAATCACACCTGCGCCATTCGTAGCCAGATGAGTGACCCAGCCCCTTTCGACCAAACGCAACAGGACCGGTCCCAGCCCGTTTTTGATCGTATGTGCCCCGAAGGCCACCATCACGGGCCGGTGGTTGTCCTGTGCTGTTACTACGCGCTGGACTAATTCCTGCACCGTTTCGCTGGCTGCCTCCGACAGGGCTGGGGGTTCCGTATCGGGGGAAACATGATCTTTTTCGATCTGTTGCTTGTTTTGCCGAGCCGAGAGCGATTCCATTTTGACCGCGAAACGGTCGAATTCTGGGTAGGGCATGCCATTGGTTTTCTGGCTGATAGCCATGCTGTTTCATTATTGGCCTCTCCGAAGAAGGCAAACAATGAAACAGTTGGAAAATAGAGAACCTGCAGGACGTGACAGGCGAGCAAGTACTGGAAAACTCAGCACAGGCTCGCCAACCGTTTCCTAATGTAGCAGAGACGTCCGCATGGCTGAAGTGGATTGTCGCCCGTGTGAAACCGACGATAGGATTTGCGAGGCCTTATTCGTATCGGAACAAAGTTCTGCGTTGCCTTTACAATTTGTGTTTTGCGGGGTCACATAAATTTTTGCAGGCGGTCAAGAATATCGGCCAGAATTTCGCGATCCGAAGCCGGGCGGTTCGGGCTTTCCGGATGAGTTGCATCGCACTTGAGCCAACCTCGTAACTTTAAAAACATTGCAGCACTGTGTTTGTAGGCCGGTGTCGGTGCGCGAAAGGTCAGGCATCCCAGATACTGCAGGGCGTCGTTCAATTCATAGAACAGGGGATCGCCGGCTTCCCAGTATCGGTCGCGTTGGGCAAACAGGTCAGGAGCGAAGGTGCTTAGACCTAACAGGTAGTCACTGCCGTAGATCACCATATCGATAGCCAAATCGTTACCAGTCAGTACCAAAAAATCAGGATTTGTCTGGTCGCGAATCGTCAGCCGCTGCCATTCCAGTTGGCGGTTCAGTGACGAGTGTTTTGCACCCACGCATTGCGGGATTTCCAACAGTCTACGATAGGTATCAAGTGTATAGATACGACCACACTTCAAAAACATTTGGCCCAGTTCAAACGCATAGAATTTTTCACAATTGGCCGCGATCTGGGTGTAAGCGTTGATGATCTCTGGTTCAGGAAGACTGGTTAATCCATACGACTGAAAAATGACTGGATCTCCTCCAAACTCCTGAATCAGTTTGATCTGCTCTTGATAACGATCCAAACGGAAAGCGTCGCCAGCCTGGTCCCTGACAAAGGCTCCCGCCACAAAAGGTTTGTGATTTGCCAGTTGGCGTGTCAATTCCAGTACGCGCCGTCGAGTGTCGTTGTCGATGAGATTGCTGTAGCCGGTATCCATGTTGACAGCTGGAATGAGATTGGCCTGGAAAGTCCGGTCCAGCAACTGTTCGAGGCCTTGCCAATCGACCGTCTGGTCTGCATGGAATGGCAACAGGACAGCTGACATGCCTGTTATTCGGCGTCGAGGACGAAGTAATGCGGCAGGATCGCATGACGCAGATTCAGCAGTCACACTTGGGGATTGCATGGCTTCTTTCCGGAAGGACAGAACGTGGTTTTAAGTCTGTGGCTTGCAGGCTTCGGCAGTCGCTAAAATCGCAAAACGAGGGAGAGTTTCAAAACTTCTCCAAGTTTGCCGGGCCTGTGTCGAAGTTGGGGTTACAATTCGTGATTCCTCCTACTTTGCATTATGACTGCCAAAAACTTTTGCTGAAAGTGCGCGGCAGTTAGAATCCGTGAATGAGAACTGGTTCGATTTCATCAGCGGGTTCGAACCCCAAAATCTTGCCATAGAAATAGAGTTCGGCTTGCTGGCAGCGAACAATATTTTCTGCCTTGCGGAATCCGTGCTGTTCGCCTTCGAAAGGGATGTAAGCCACCGGTATACCTTTGGCCCTTAGTGCTGCCAGAATTGTCTCTGCCTGGTTGGGCGGTACGACTTTATCTTCCAGGCCCTGGAAGAGGATCACAGGTTGAGTGAAGCCATCCAGGTGATGGATTGGTGATCGGGCTTCGTAGGTTTGTTTTGCTTCGGGATAGGGGCCGATCAAGCGATCCAGATACCGAGCCTCGAATTTGTGAGTGTCCTGGACTAACAAACTCAGATCACTTACACCATAGTAACTGGCCCCCGCAGCAAACACGTTATGAAACGCCAGGGCGGCCAGGGTCGTATAACCTCCGGCACTCCCTCCCCGGATCAGCAGTTTATCCTTGTCCGCCTTGCCTTGCTCAGCCAGAAACTTTGCTGCATGAGCCGCGTCCTCTACATCGGCAACTCCCCAGGATTCTCGCAAGCGGTTCCGGTATTCACGGCCGTATCCTGTACTACCACGATAGTTCACATCGCAAACCGCAAAACCTCGACTGGTCCAGTACTGAACCTTCGCATTCCATACAGCGGAAGTGGCCGAAGTGGGTCCGCCGTGAACAAAAATGATCAATGGAGGGGCTGCATCGGGTGGTCCCTGAAAGTCCTTGTTCAGAGGAGAATAGTAAAAGGCATGCGCTGTTTGTCCCTCCGTTGTAGGGAACTCGATCGCTGTGGGAATGGAAGTGTATCCCTCGCCAGGCAGATTGGCGCTCGAGCGGCGGATGATTTGGGTCTGGTCCGATGCTAAATCAAATTCAACCAAGGCGGTTGCAGCTGAAGGTGATCCGGCCAGGGCGTAGGCTTTTCGGGCGTTGGCCCGTACACCTTCGTAGGAGGTATAAGCAACTTCCCATGCCGAGTGCTGTCCCGAGAGAGTGTCGATCCGGACAAGTGTTTGTTGGCCATTTTGTGAGTAACTGGCAATCAGTTGCCCGGCTGTGGGAACCGCGTAGGTTGACATGCCCGCTACCCACTCGGGTAACCCGAATTCAGCCGGTAAATCAGTAACCTGGACCGTTTGATCATCCTGTTGGTAGCGGAAGAGGTTCCACCAGTTGGTTCGGTCCGATGCAAAGTAGAGACTTCCGTCGGGTGACCACTCGGGCTGAAAAAGAGACTCCGCCTGCCCACCTGCGATGACTTTGGTTGCTTCTGGCAGCCCATCTTTTCCGAACCGCGCGACAGACAATTCTGTGCCATCCCAAGGCATGTTAGGATGACTCCAACTGAGCCAGGCCAATCGGTCACCGTCGGGACTGACCCTTGGTGAAGAGTAAAAATCGCATCCCGAAACAAGGGTTGTCACCTGGCCTGACCCATCCAGTTCCAGTGCCACCAGCACAATTTCAGGCTCCTGGTCTTCCGACGAGTGGTTTTCGCAAACGGAAATGAGCCTGTCGTGCCGAGCATCGTAGCTGAAATCGGCGAACACTCGCTGCGAGGGCCGGGTAATTGCCTGCGGTGTTTGACCCGGTTCGATCCGGTAGACACACTGATCGCTATAGTTCACGAAATAGACAATACCCCCTACGACGGTTAACGCGCCTCCTCCGTATTCGCGGGCCTTCGTACGGGCGTTGTAGGGTTCGGGAAGCAAGTCGATGACGGGTCCATCTGCTGCTCGCTGGACTACAACATTTCGTCCTGCTTCCGCTGGTCGGGACTCAATCCAGTAGATCGTATCTCCGTCCAATACGGTGTCACCAAATCGAACCGATCCCTGCACGAGCGAATCGGCAGAGATGGGGGACTTCCAGGAACCGTAAGGTGCTGTCTGTCTCGCTCCTCCGGTGGAATGACCGGCACCAGAACCATCAGCTGCTGTCGTCATCAACATCATGCTCATCCGGACAAAAGAAGTGAACCGTTTGTAGTCATCAGCATACTGAAATGTGAGGGCCAATTCAGCCCGGGAGCTGCTATTGTTAGCCGTTAGAAGTTATCAGCTGGAGTAATTCGGCCGGACGATCAATCAGGGCCTGGGCACCGCTTTCGACAAGTTCCTGACGAGGTCGAAAACCCCAGGTGACACCTACCGCAAACATCCCGACGGTGACGGCGGTTTGCATGTCGGTTGCGGTATCGCCGACGTAGAGGCAATTCTCGGCTGTGACCTTCAGAGTCTGAACAACGTTAAGCAGTCCTGTGGGATCCGGCTTGGGAGGAATCAACTCGCTTTGCCCCAGTACTAGATCAAACGGATGTTCTGGCAAAAAACCAGCGATGCATTGCTTTGTAAATTCATGCGGTTTGTTCGACAAGACGGCTGTTTTCAGCTGGGCGGAGACGAGTGAAGCCAGTAATTCGGGTATCCCCCTGTAAGGTTTGGTGTGGATGTTCCAGTGCTGACGGTACGCTTCGCCGAAAGAGTTCACGCAGGATTGAACATTATCGTCCGTGCGAAGTTCTTCAGGCAAAGCTCGCGAGAATAGATTGACCACGCCATCGCCAACATAGTAACGATAATGATCTACGGGCTCTGGTGGTGCTCCTACCTGTTCCAGAACGTGATTGGCGGCGCCTGCAATATCCGCCAGCGTGTCGAGCAGTGTACCATCCAGGTCGAAAATGATTGTCGAGAAGTGAGCCATCAGTTCTGCACGGAATTGAAAAGACAACGATAAAGGCGACGTGCTTCAGTGGTAATGTTTCGACTTCTGGTCTCCAGGCCTGTTGCAGAGTCTTCATGAAGCAAGTATGCCAGTTTCGCAAGTTCTGTACGGTCTTCAGGCAGGTCGTGCCGGGCGGCCGTATTCATTAACCGCAGGCGTGCTTCAACTCCACGCAGGTAGCGATAAGCCTCGCTGAGTGTCACAAAGGTGTCTTTGTCGAGAAATCCTTCCTCGTGCAGACTGGAGAGAGCGGACAGCGTACCAGGTCGAAGGATCTTGCGGGATTTGGCCCCGTGCCGAAGTTGTAACATTTGCACGATGAATTCAATGTCGATCGTTCCACCAGGGGCACGTTTCAGATTTCTCGGCGATGCGGATGATTCCAGCCTGCGCCGTGTTTCTGTGATTTCGTGTAAGTAAGCGTCTTTCCAGGAGGGATTCCGGAGAATGTGATGAATGACCTCCATGATACGCTGGCAGGCCTGTTCCGAGCCACAGATGGGGCGTGCTTTGCAGAGCGCCTGTCGTTCCGAGAGTGATCCCTGCTCGTCAGCGAAATAACGTTTAAATTCGTCGATTGAAACTGCCTGGGCACCGCTTTTTCCTGTGAGGCACAAACGCGTACCCACCTCGTATAATTGACCGTAGGGGCCCAGGCGGTCGACAACCTTTAAGAGTCGCTGGCTCAGTTCGCTGAAAAAGTGTTGATTTGTGGTACTTCTTTCGCTCCTGCGGTTGGGGTGACGTGGGAGCGTTTGCCCTTCACCTTCATACAGAAAAATCAAATCGAGATCGCTATGATAATTGGGTTCCCTTCCTCCGAGCTTCCCTAATGCCAGGATGATCAGTTCGCACCTCCGTTGTTTACCGTCAGGGCCACAATACGTGGGTTCGCCGTATCTTTCTTCCAGTCGTTGAAATTCACGGGTTGCAATCTGTCTTAAGCAGACTTCGGCAACATCCGCCAGGGCGCGAGTCGTCTCGTCGATGGTCCCTTTGGCAAGAATGTCGCGCACGCCAACTCGCAGATGTTGTGCCGCCTTGAAACTATGCAGGATGGGATCGATATCTTCCGCCCCCCGGCATAGGTCCTGCAGTGTCGCCTCGAGCAAGTCGATAGTCGGGAGTCGGTCCAGTAGTAACGAGTCCATCAACTCATCAATCATGCCTGGATTACTTGTGAGAATACCTGTCAGATACGAGCTGGATGCACACAGCCGCACATACAGTTCCAGCGAGGCAGGATGGAAGCTGAACAGTTCCCAAAGAACGCCTTTCCCCCCCAAAGATTCGCTGACTCGGCTGAGATCCGCCAGTGTTGCATCCGCATCGGGCGTTGCGTTGATTGCTTGCAACAGGTTGGGTGCAATAGAAGCCAGGAAATGACGGCAACGACGAGTGGAAAGAAAAGGAATTTTCTCCTGCGCGAGTGCCGTGAAATTGCGAAAAGCTGCCTGTGTGTCTTGGAAATTATAGCAACTCAAAACTTCTTCAATAAATTGTTGGCTGGGATCGGGATCCAGGATCAGATCGACTTCCGGCTCAGCTTCGGCATCATCTCGAAAAGCATCGTACAGGAGGTGATTGAGGATTTTGTGATTTAGCGCGGTCGTGCTCGCGTAGTTTTCACGAAAAGCCTGCAAAGCGGAGGCAGCGAGGGTGTTTTCGTAGCCCGTACTGTGAGCTAATTTTGTCAACTCGGTCTCGTCTTCAGGTAAAGTATGCGTCTGTAAGTCGAACAGAATTTGCAGACGATGTTCGATTTGTCGCAGGAAACGATAGTTGGTTTCCAGGCGAGAACGTTCCTGCATATTAAGGCAACCCACCTGTTCCAGCGCGGCAATGGCTTCCAGGGTATTACCTGTGCGCACTTGCGGCAGGTCACCACCGTGAAGGAGTTGTAAAAACTGAATGACAAATTCGATATCACGCAGACCACCATGGCCTGTTTTAACGTCACGAAGGTCGTTGGCGTCCCGAACCGCGAGACGTTCAATCCTTCGTTTCAACGCTTTGATACCAGTAATATCAGCTCGATTTAAATAGCGACGATAGATCCAGGGTTGCAGCCGATTCAGGAACTCCTGGCCCAGGTCATGGTTGCCCGCAATGGGGCGTGCCTTCATTAGCGCCTGCCGTTCCCAGGTTCGCCCGTGGATATCGTAGTAGTCGATTGCGCGGTCCACATGAGTGACCTTGAGTCCTTGACTGCCTTCCGGGCGTAGACGCAAGTCGAGGCCGTAGGCGATTCCTAATTCAGTGGGTTCCTGTAATAGACGGGCAAAACTGTGAGCCAGTTGTTCAAAGAATTCGGCGTTGCTGGTAGCACGTTCACCGTCTGTTTTCCCATCGACGTTATACAGAAACATCAGCTCGATATCACTGGAATAATTTAGCTCGGTGCCGCCCAATTTTCCGAAACCGAGTACGACAAACCTTGCGGGATTTTTGTCGGGGCCCCGCGGAATACCCCGCTGCTTTACTAGGCTGCGCCAAGCGGCATGGAAGGCCGCTTCGCAAATTGCATCCGCCAGATACGAGATCTGTCTTGTAACGATCTCCAGGCTATGTTCACGGACGATGTCGCCGAACGCGATCCGCAACGTTTCACGTCTTTTGAAGCGTCGTATGCTCAGCATCACGGCATGGAGGTCGTCCAACGTCTCGGTCTCACTGCGAATTTCATCAACCAGTACTGCAGCAGCAACCGGATGCCCTTCGGTGATGCGTAACAGGTCGTAACTTTCCGGATCTTGGATCAGTACATCGCTTAAATGCTGGCTTGTCGAAATCATCTGAATCAGGATGGAAAGTGCCTCGTCATCCCGCTCGAACAGTGAAGCCAAGCTGAGCGGATTACGGGATGCAAGGAAGAAACGTTCCAGATTGTTCAGGGCCATATCTGGATCACTGCAGCGAGGTAAACATTGGAGCAACTGTTCGCAGATGTTGTCCAAAAGCTTCAGCGTAATCCCACAGTCTGCCAATTTCAAAAAATTACTGTGCGCACGTGCAAGGTTGTTAACGCCGAAGCAGCGTAACCACTCCTCGGCAGAACGAGGATCGTCAAGATAATGAACCAGCTGATCTGTTTGCATGAGCGTATCAGCTACATGATACAACAAGAATGTGCAAACCGGACCGGGGGGAGCCGATTTTATTGCAGGCTGAGTAGCGCAGGCCATCCAGTTTTTACGGACACAACAGTTTATTTTGCTTGCACGAATAATCCGTGGCTGGCGGTGGATGGGAACCCGGTTCAGTTCGCATCACCCGCCATGCCCTGTGGCGGACTTCAGCTACTCGACTTGCAGGCGGCGGACGTCGAAAGCCAGTCTACAAAGTGAATCTACAAGTCAGACCAGTTGTCTTCCCACGAGTGCTACCTCAGGCAGTCCTCCCGGATCTCGTTGTTGGTTGTTACGACAGCGATTTTTTGGACAGTTCGGCTATTTTTGAGCAGATGCTTTGAGAGGTTCCAAGTCATAAGCCTGTGGTCCAATATGACTGGTGACGACGGTCCCGAACAGCGTAAAGGATGTTGTGTCGTAGCAGGTCACGGGCAGGATCTGGCCGATCTGTCGTTCGTTTCCCTCGAAGACGACGATGCGATCACACAGTGTGCGGCCGGTCAGCTGTAAAATCGGATTGGAGTCGGTCCCTTGTTTTACGGCAGTTTTGCTAGGACCCTCGACCAACACCTCCAGGGTTCTTCCCAGGAAAGGCAAATTGCCTTGTTCGCTAATCGCATTCTGAACGGCAAGCAATTCGTTATTGCGGCGCTTCTTGACTGCTTCGGGTACATCATCTATCAGCTGTTCCGCACCTTTTGTACCGGGGCGGACGCTGTATTTAAAGATGAAACTATTTTTGAAACGACAGGTCTTGACTAAGTTGACCGTCTGTTGAAAGTCGTCTTCGGTTTCTCCGCAGAAACCCACAATGAAATCGCTGGTCACGGCAGCGTCGGGGACGGTGTCATGAATGCGCTGCATCATTTCCTGGTAGTCTTCCACCGTGTAGCCACGCTTCATGCGGGCGAGAATCCGATTCGATCCGCTTTGAGCCGGGACGTGTAAGTGAGGAGAAACTTTGGACAGATCCCGCACTGCACACAGCAGGTCGTCTGTCATGTCTTTCGGATAACTGGTCACGAATTTGATGCGTTCCAGTCCATTGATGTCATGCAACATCGACAACAAATCAGAAAAACGCGTGGTCATTCCGTCGCTACGATAGCGGTAACTATTCACCGTTTGGCCAAGCAGAGTAATTTCTTTGGTCCCTTGTTCGACAAGAACACGTGCTTCGCTCACGATATCGTCAGGTGCCCGGCCCTGTTCGGGACCCCGTACCATGGGCACAATGCAATAGGTGCAGAATTTGTCGCAGCCAATTTGAATACGCACATACGCCTGGAACGGCGTTGGACGCATGGTCGGATCTCGTAGGGGATCAAAACTTTCATGACTGCGGCTGATCTGGTCCCGGCTACCATCCTTGCGACCCAAACTGACTTCCATGCATGGTCCGGAACCCTGCGAAATTTTTTCGATAAGATCGGGAACCTGATGCAACTGACCAGGTCCCACGACGAGGTCTACGTAAGGAGCCCGTTCAAAAATCTGTTTCTGATCTTTCTGAGCCATACAACCAAGCACACCGATGATCTTCTGGGGATGATGTTGTTTGGCGTGCTTAAGACGTCCCAAGGCACTGTAAATTTTGTCCTCGGCATGCTGTCGTACGGAGCACGTGTTGAAAAGAACCGTGTCCGCGTGTTTAGGTGACTCGACCAGCTCGTAACCCCTCTGGCGCAAGCTTGCCACGACGAGCTCGCTGTCGAGCACATTCATCTGGCAGCCAACGGTTTCTATGTAGAGGCGTTTGTTCATGAGTGGGTGGAAAGACCGGCACGACCTCAGTTGAGGAGAAGCCAGGTTGCAGAAGAAAGTACGTTGCCAATCAGGACGCCGCTGAGTGCGATCCGGTCGTCACCGAGATGGTTTCAGGCCCTCAGGTCTGCCCGGCCAACGTCCGACTGTTGCCTGTTCTGCTTTTCCGTCTTCAAACGACGTAGCAATCGTTCTCGATCGTTTTGTTGCTGTTCTGCTCGAAATTCCTCCTGCCGATTACATAATTCGGCAGCCTTTTGGCGTTTTTGTTCGGCATCCCATTCTGCATGTAGCCGGTCCAGCACTTTTTTACGATGCCGCTGCATGAGATGGCACAGGGTGGTGACGGCGATGTACCCGGCTATTAGAAACAAAATCCAGTCTAGCATACCCCAGTGAACCATTACCGGCCTCCTTGCTTGAACGATTCGCTACTCAGGCACCCGTCATGGTAGCACGTTGGGCAGGGGTGCCGCGAGGGGGATTGCAGCTCCATTTCGTGGGGTTACCAATCAGTTCCGGGAAAGAATCCTGTTGGCCGGCTGAATTAGCTGGCCGTCTTGTGCGATTTTTTCGGGGCTTGCCCGAGATAGCAGAATCAACCGGCCGGCTGGGACGAATCCTTCTTTCTGGTTGTGGCCACCAACGTGCCGTCGTGAATCGGGCAGGCGAGACGAAGTTTTCGGTTCATGGAGGGGAGTAACCGGCGGCCCCGATTCCCCGGGGAGGATTCACTCGACTGTTCCGAAAAACACATCGGAGTTCAGGGAATAACCGCGCAGGAACTCATCAATTGCCAGGACGCGTTTTCCCGTGGGTTGGATACGCTCAAGTGATAGACTGCCCAAGCCAGTGGCGATGAGCAGTCGATTTTTGTGCAAATCAATAATAGTTCCAGGTTTCAAATTCTGAGGCGAGTCATCTGCAACGGACACCTCATCGAGAATGAGGCGAATCGGTTTGCAGTCTGGTCGAAACAGGTCCGTGTAGCTTCGGGGCCAGGGCTTGAAAGCGCGAACTTGATTGTTGATTTGTTGGGCTGTCCGGGACCAGTGGACTTGTCCATCGGTTTTCTTTAGCCTGGGTGCCTGTGTGACGAATGCAGTGTCCTGGGGAAGGCCAATGCTCTCACCATGGCCGGACGCGAGCAGTTCCAGGCCTTGCGCGACGGCTTCCGCTCCCAATTCAGCCAGCCGTTCTTCCAATTCGACTGCCGTTTCCTCGGCACCGATGGCGACCTTGCTTTGAATCAAGCACGGACCACCGTCGAGTTGGCGTGTCATATGAATCACGGTCACGCCCGTTTCCGATTCACCATGGTAAATTGCCCAATTGATCGGAGCAGCGCCTCGGTACTTGGGTAAGAGAGAAGCATGCAAGTTGATCCCACCATAGCGTGCCAGCTGCAACGTGGCCGCAGCCAGGATTTGGCCGTAATCACAGACAACCAACACGTCAGGCTCGAGTTGCTTCAACTCGTGGTGGGCCTCAGGAGAATCGATACTCTCAGGTGCCAGTACTGGAATCCCGGCTGCTTCGGCGAACTCGCGCATGGGGTTGACCGGCGGCTGTCGTCGACCAGTTGCTAGTCGAGCGGGCCGCGTGAAGAGCGCTGGCACCACGTGTCTCGAATCGACCAGAGCTTTGAAGCTGGGGACGGCGAAGCCACCGGTTCCCATCACGACGATCTTCATCAGTCCTCGATTCAGCAGTACTGGTTTTCCAGGTCCAGGAGACGCTGCAAGATGTCATTGTCTGACGGAATTTCCTGACGTTGACGACGGCCGGAAAAAGTGAGTTCAAACTCCTCAATTGTTTCCCTGGCCGCCATCGCCTCCGTTTCACTCAGTCGGTCAATGAACATGACACCATCCAAATGATCGGTTTCGTGTTGCACCACCCGGGCCGCGAAGCCGCTTAGTTTTGCTTCGATCTCTTCGCCACGGAGTGTGTAGGCAGTCACCAGAACTGTTTCCGGACGTTTGACGGGTCCATAGAGCTCGGGCAGGCTCAAGCATCCTTCTTCCTTCTCTTCCAAACCTTTGGTCCGGCTTATCACGGGATTGATAAAAACCAGTTCTTCACCTTCCTCCGGATCGCTCTGCAAGTTAGCCACGAACAGGCGAAATGGAAAATCAACTTGATTAGCCGCCAGTCCCACACCGCGAGCCTCATACATCAGCTCAAACATTTGGCTGACCATTTTGCGTAGATTGGCGTCAACTCGTTTGATCGGTTGAGATTTGTGACGCAGCGTGGGATGTGGGTAGGTGACAATCTGCAACGTGCCGGTTCCTGGAAGGATCGATGGTGGAAAGTAATTATACGTCAGCAGCGAATTTTATGTAGGCTGTGCGGCGGGGTTGGATTTTGGAACTGGAGACCGTGGGCCGCCGGCCTGGAAAGGATGGAAGTTCCTGGCTTGTAGAGGCCGCTTGGCTGTCGGAGCCGGTTCGACGGGGGACGTATGAATGTCAGCTGCTGGTTTTCATTTCACTGTTTTTATACGGTTTGCTTTTATACGGCTTGCAGCTTCGCGCTCGAAGACCCTTAGTTCCTGCAGCCAGTGCCTTGCCGCCGGTGACTCGCGTTGACGATTTTTCTGCCGGGTCCTAGAATTCACCGCGCTTTCGCCGTAATCCCTTTTATCACAGTAATTTCTGAAAACCCAGTGGCCGACCATTCCCCCCAGGTATCTGACGATCAAACGCCCCCCATGGGAACATGGAGCCGGGGGGTTTCCGAATCGATGTCGGGAGATACCTATACGCCCGCATTTCGTGAACGATTTGTTCCCGCTTGGGTTCTTTCGGCTGGGCTGCACACGGTTCTACTGCTTTTGCTGTTGTTCAACGTGCGTTGGACGCCGCAGGGGGCTGCCGTGGAGCCGAATCGGGCGGCGGGTATCGTGCTGGCAGCCCGAACTGCAGATCATGTGGAGTATTACGAGGGCGAATCGGATAGACAAACCGAAGCGGAGGAAATTTTAGAGCAAGACTCTACAGACTGGTTGCTTCCGAGTGCCGAGCAGCTTGTAACAACATTCGAGCATGAACTACCCTCGACCAGCAATCTACAGGTTCCGGCAGCCCAAAACGGAAGTGGTCTGCCCGATCCGGGTTCGATGATCACAGGTCGCCCTCCGCCCAAACGCTTTGGGAGTTCGATTCAGACTAGTGTTTTCGGGGTCGCGGGGACTGGAACAAATTTTGTCTATTTGTTTGATCGTTCGGCAAGTATGGGAGACTACCAAGGTCGTCCTTTGCATGCCGCCAAGACTGAATTGCTGATCAGTTTGGATGAGTTAGAAGAGATTCATCAGTTTCAGATCATTTTTTACAATGAAAGCCCGTCGATATTCAATCCGGCTGGCGAATCGCCTCGGATGTGGTGGGCTGACAACCGCGGAAAAAACGTGGCGAAGCGTTTTATTCAGGGCATCAGTGCTGTGGGTGGTACGAAACACATGTCGGCACTGGAGATGGCCCTACAACTTCAGCCGGATGTCATTTTCTTTCTGACGGATGCGAACCAACCAGGGCTTACCGCTTCCCAACTCGCGCGGCTTCGTCGGCTGAACCGAGGCACCACCTCCATCCATGCCATCGAATTCGGTTTAGGTCCAGCTTCGGGAGGCAACAACTTCTTGAGACAACTGGCACAACAACACTCCGGCCAATATGCGTATGTGGATGTTTCTCGACTCGAAAGAAAGGTTCGCTGATGGCTGACTGTTTGAATTCGATGAAAGAAAACTGCCGGAGTATTCCAAGGGTTCCGCTGGGGGCCTGTCTCGCCATGGCAAGCGTTTTTTTCACGCCGGACTTCGTTACCGGTGCAGATGCAGTGGTCATAGCCACAGGAAAAGGACGGATCACTAAACAGGGCGAAATTCTCGATTATACGGGTAACCAGTTGGTGATTCGAACCTCTGACGGGAACCAACTACCGATTCCTGCCAAGCGGGTGATTGACGTCAAAACGAGCTTGGTGCCCCAGCATTTGGCGGCCGATCGATTGTTTGAAGAACATCGTTTTCAGGAAGCGTTGGAGGCCTACCGTCTGGCTCAACAAAATGATTCCCGTATCTGGATGCGGCGCCAGATTCTAAGCCGGCAAGTGTCGTGTTTGCAGTCATTAGGCCAACATACTCGTGCCTGCGAAACATTTTTTCTCATTGTGCAAAGTGACCCCTCAACGCAGTTCTACGATGCTATTCCACTGGCCTGGCAGACAGTGGAGCCGAGTTCCACGCTGAGGCAGCGAGCCCATGGCTGGCTACAAGACCGACAGTTCCCCGCCGCAAGGTTGTTGGCCGCCAGTTGGGTATTGCCAACGGAGCATCGCGGCCAGGCGATTTCCGTGTTGAAGGAATTGAGGTCCAACGGGGATCAGCGAGTCGCCCACCTGGCAACCGCCCAGTTGTGGCGGACTCAAGTCGCCACCGCATCGTTGGCGGAGGTCCATCGCTGGAATGACAAGGCAGCTGGAATCTCCCCGGGGCTGGGTCAAGGATTTTATTTTCCAGTTGGACAGGCGTATTTCCAGCACCAGCAGTACGAAGCAGCAGCACTCGCGCTGATGCGGATCCCGATACTGGGTCATGATGACCGTGAGCTAACAAGCGAATCGCTCTTGTTAGCGGCCGCCGCTCTGGAAAAAGTTGAGCGACCAGATAACGCCCATGCGCTTTATAGAGAGATTCTCACGACTTATAGCGATACGGCTTCGGCAACCCTGGCCCGAGTGCGTCTGAATGAATAGCAGGCACGAGCTGGCGGATCGTGAAGCGATTGTTGATCTTTCCGCGAGACAGGAATCCGGGAATACTGGAACGATGAAAGAACAGGAGATATCAGTTTCATGACCGTATTCTTTGTCGAGTGCCGTGCAAAACTTGTTTTTGCAATTTGCCAGTTGAAGCACCTTTGTTTCCTCCCGCGTTTCAGTCGTTCCACGAATTCGACGGCAAATATCAGGGGTGATTGGCGCAAAGGCGATCGGGGAAAGCGGGCATGGAAATCGCTCCGGAACTTATGGAGCTGTTCAAGCCGGCAGAGGCAGTTTTCAGGTGCATTGGCGGGCCTGTCGGCCGGGGCTTGGTGTCCGTCAATTGCCTGGGCGCAAAATAGTGAAGTTTCATCTGCCGAGACTTCATCGGGGGCACCACGAGAGCTGCTGGAAATTGTTTTTTCAGGTGGGTGGGCCGGATTTCCGATCATCATGTTCCTTCTGGGTTTATCACTGACAGCTGCCTACCTAGTGTTCGAGCATATGATGACGATTCGTCGAGGCCAACTGATACCACCGGGGTTAGGCGATCAAGTGCGAAGTTCGTTGAGCGCGGGCAGTCTGGCAGAGGCAGACCAGATTTGTCGTACTACCCCTTGTTTACTTTCTTTTGTTTTGTTGAGCGGAATTTCGGAAATCGAAGGGGGTTGGCCTGCCGTCGAGAAAGCTGCTGAAGATGCGCTCGCCGAACAAGCTGCGAGGTTATTGAGAAAAATCGAGTACCTGTCTGTCATTGGTAATATCGCCCCCATGGTGGGACTGTTGGGTACCGTGATTGGCATGATTGTTGCTTTTCAGACCGTGGCTAGTACTCAGGGTACTGCGGGCGCCGGACAGCTGGCCGAGGGGATCTATCAAGCGCTCGTCACGACGGTTGGTGGACTGATTGTGGCCATACCTTCCCTGGGAGCATTTGCCATCTTTCGGAATCGTGTCGATCAACTCGTCGCGGAAGCAGCCTATTGGAGCCAGCACGTGTTGGCACCTTTGAAAGGTTTGAGGGCGGTTGAATACGGGACCGCCACGTCACAGCCACCGCCTCCGGTGGCGTAGCAGGACAAAGGTTTTCGAACCAAGGGTGGATAAGATGTTCTCGTACGACGATGCCTGCCGTGAATCAAAAATGGTCCCTGCAGGAGTGCTACTTCAGTCGAAGGGGTTGAAATGTATGCCAATGATCGTGCAGGTACCGCGCCTGTTGCGAGGATCGGGCACGGCTCTGCTGCCAGTTTTGTTAAAGTGTTTTAATATCTGATGCGCATTCCCACGGTTTCGAAGAGCGGTGACTACCAATTCAACATGACACCAATGATTGATGTTGTGTTCCTGTTGATTATTTTTTTCCTCGTTTCCAGTCATCTGGCCAAACAGGAGAGCCAGGTACCTCTTCCGTTGCCTCAAGCCGAAACTGGTCAGGAGTTGCAGGACGAAGCTACCGCCCGGGTCACAGTCAACGTATTTGCTGACGGTGAAATTCAGTTGGGAGGAAGGAGATTGCCACTGGACGAGCTTCGTCGACGGCTTGACTACGAGCTACATGAACAGGCTGGACAGTTGCAAGTACGTATTCGCAGCGACCGCAATGTACCCTACCAGTTTGTCGAACCAATAATGTTGATTTGTGCGAAGGCCGGGATTTGGAATGTTCAGATTTCTGTGGTGCGGCACCAGGAGTTTTGATCTTGAAAAAACCGTCGATCTTGACCGGACAGCGACGACTTGACGTCAAAATGACTCCCATGATTGACGTGGTTTTCCTGTTGTTGGTGTTTTTCGTTTGGACGGCTAGTTTTCAGATCACAGAATATATTTTGCCCAGTGCCCTTTCTGTTAATGAGGGTTCAGGAGAGGCGTCCGAGATGCGTCCTGAGCAATTAGACTTTGAGCCGGTCGTTGTTCAAATTTTGTGGAAAAATCAGCAGCCAGCATGGATCGTGAGCGAAACTGCGCTCACCGATCTGGAACAAGTGCGGCAGACCTTATTCAGAGTGGCAGCGGTGAAGCACGACTTGCCCCTGGTCATTGATCCCCAGGCGGGTGTGCCTTTTGGAGATGTCATTGATGTTTACGACATTTCGCAGATTGCGGGATTTCAGAAGATTCAGTTTGCCATTGAGGAAATATAGCTGGAGTGGGGACTGGGCAACGAGGGAATAGAATTCTTGGCGAATTCAATCAGGATCTACCGAATGGTTTGTAGCGGATCAGTGGACTGTCCAGACTCGTTGCGTGCCAGGGGCCGGTCGGGAAAAAGTTGTTTCTGTCTGCCACGATACTTACCGGTCTTGCTGACCGTCATCTGGTTGTCCCCGTATGTTGCCGCGTCCGACTCATTGAACGCTGAGTTCTTGGAGGGATTACGGGCCAGACGTCTGTTTGAACTGGCCGAGGTCTATTGCTCACAGCGGTTGAAACGCCAGCGGACAGATGGTGCTGAAGAACTGCGTTGGACGATTGAGTTGTCGCGCACTTATGCTCAGCACGCACTTCACCTCGAATCGGGCTTACGTGAAACACTGTGGCATCAGGCCCAGGACTGTCTTTCGATTTTTGAAAGGGGTCATCCGGATCATCCCCAGCTACTTCTGGTCAAGCTCCAACGTGCCCTGGTGGGGTTGGCGCGTGGTGAAGTAACTCGGCAAGAGGCGGAAATTACTGCCGCAAGCGATCAACCCTGGGAAGAGGTGCGCGCCGAGTTGCGGCGCGTGATCGGTCTGCTTGAGCACTTGTTGCCGGATATTTCTTATCAGACACGGCAAAGAAATCGAGTTTCCGGCAGTCTCACGGATGCTCAGCTTTACTCGCTCCAGCGAAACGTGAGCTACCAGCTGGTTCGGGCTTACCGTAACCAGGGTTTGGCCTATCCACCACAGAGCGTCGACCGGATCAATGCCTTGACGCAGGCCCTGGAGCAACTTGGTCCTTTGGCTTCACTTCCTCCAACGGAGGAAGTGATTTGGTCGGTTCGTTTGGAGCAGGTTGCCTGCTACCGCCTATTGGGAGATGCCAGAAGGGCTGGTGCAGCGCTGCAAATGCTTCACTCCGCAGCTCCTCCCGCACCCGTACAGCTTGAACTAAGGGCGGAGCAGATTCGGCTGGCCATTGATCAGGGAGAATTGCGTCAATTGGCTCGGTTGATTGCACACCCTCTTGCTGACCACGAAGTCAGGTCAGCCAATTTGGACTTGGCAGAAATGGAAGGATTGATTGCACTTTGGGCGGCCGGGCCGAAAAATGATCCGCAAACGTCCATTTGGAAAAACAAGATTGTCCATCAACTGAACCAGATTGGCCAGTTGCACGGACCTTACTGGAAACGTCGCAGTGGCATGTTAGTTGTCAGGGCGGCGGAAGGTGGAGTGGATGTGGAAGACGTCCAGTTGCTAGTGCAGACGGCACAAAATCTCTACGCCGATCAACAGTGGTCGAAAGCAATGGAGGTATATCAGAAGGCTGCCCGGCTATCGAAATCACTGGGGGAACGTGATCGCTCTTTTCGTCTTGCATTCACTGCTGCCCGCATCGCCCAGGAACAGGGAGACCTGCAACAAAGTTTGGAGCGATTTCGCGCCCTGGGGCTGGAGTATCGTGCAGACTCTCAGGCGAGTGAAGCACATCTTATGGCCATCGCGTGTGCCGCGGATTTAATCCGCCAAGATCCTGCGGCATCTCGGGAAGAATACATTCGACTGCTTCGGGAACATCTTGAGTCTTGGCCCCATACAGCGAGTGCCGACTCAGTGCGGTGGTCTTTGGGAAATATCTACCAGCGACAACGTGACTGGACGAGCGCTGTCAACGTTTATCGCGACATTTCCCTGAATTATGCTCAAAAGGACCGGGCAATTGGAGCGACTGGAAAATGTTGGGCTCAGAAGTTGAGGCATCTGCAAAAGTCAGGAGCGAGGATTACCGGGGAGCTGAAAATCGCGTTGAAGTACTTTGAACAACTCTTTCGCCGAAACGACGGAAAACTCCCGGAGCGTTGGAGTCCTACGGCGCAAGCGGCCGTATTGGAAACGGTACGGTTGCAGATGCAATTTACCACCCAAGGATTAATGATAGCTCAGAGTTACCTGGAAGCTGCTTTGCGTGACACGAGCCAAACGTCTGCTCAATGGCCGTCTGCAGCGGAAGTCCTGTTGATTGAAGCCTTGGCCCGGCAGGGCAGGATGGAAGAAGCAGGACGTCGGCTTGCCCTTCTGACCAAGCCATCGGCGAATCTAATGAGCTTGTTGAAATCCCTTGGGCAACTTGACAAGCCATCGCAATCTCTCATGCAGCGGCAGCAAGCTGCACGTCTTCAATTGATGACCGTCTCCTATCTAGAACAAGTGTGGGACGAATTGTCTGGTGCGGATCAGATTTGTGCACAGCGCAGTCGCGCGGAGGCACTTGCCGTGATTGGTAATCGTCAACAGGCGCTTCAGGAGTTGGAGCGACTGGTACGGGAGAATCCACGTCACGCCGAGATTCAACAATCTTATGCCCAGCTTCTGCTGGAAAATGATGATCAACGTTCCAGGGAGCTTGCTTTGGCGAAGTGGCGCGAGATTGCCAGGCACAGTCGTCCCAAAACGGAAAGTTGGTACCACGCCAAGTATTCCTTGGCACTGGCACACTATCGTTTGGGGAATGCCCGTCGGGCGGCGGAAATTCTGGGATTGATTCAGGCGGTACCGCCTGGGTTTGAGGGTGCGCAGTGCAAACATGATTTTTTGGAACTACTTAAGCTCTGCCAGGAAGCGGATTGAGAAGTCAGCAGAGTGGCATTTGCAGAGTTCCAGCTGATCAGCATCACGAAATACGGGGCAGGCAGGAAAGTTTTTGATATCAGACCCTTCACAAACACTCAGTACAAAAAAGGCAGTTCAACAGGAAGTCGAACTGCCAGTCGGAAAGCTCGGCCGGATGAGGGGGTAACCGGCCGGGGTCGGGTGGACGGTTACCAGGGAGCGCGAATGTAGTGTATTCCCATCTGCTGTGTACTTGCAGGATAACCAGGCGGGGCCCGCAAGTGACCACGTTCAGCGATGGTGTTTTGAGGTCCGCGATGATACTGGTGATAGATGGGACGCATTTGTGTTCCAGCCGCACCCCAGCTGTATATCGTCTGTGCGGTGTTCGGTGGCACGACTAGCGAGACTGGACGTCTCGCTTGAGGATGATAATACGGTAAATGCCAAGGACGTACGGCAGCCATTCTGGCCATGCGGTCCCAGCCGAAAACGTTTGTGTTCATTGCGGGAACACAGAGGAACGTGGTCAGCAATGTGAGGAGGAAAATGCGATGCATGAAACTTTCCCTGTGGAGTAAGTTGACTTAGCGCGGAGGCTCGAGTACCCAGTGCACAAAGGCGCGAAGCGATTGGAGTCGGTTAGGGGTATAACTGACGGTTGTTTTGTTCAGACCTCGGTTGCCATTGTAGTAGTGGTGATACTTCCGCTTGTGTCTATACATGTACTCATGCGGCATAATCGGCTGGTAAGTGTAATAGGAGTAGCCTGTGACGGGCGGTGTCAGACGCGGTGACGGGTACATCGCTGCTGAGTACGTTGCCCCACCGGTCGGACCGTTATAAAAGTTGTAGAACAGGTCTGGCCCAGTGGAGGCCGGCTCGCCATACTCCCGTGGGCGTCCCAGGTGAGCGAGCAACTCGCCGTTTCCGATGCAGCAAAGTTCTGTTAGGGGATCACAGAGACGACAGTTGCGCTGCGAACAATTGCAAGCGTCCGAGCAGTTGGTCCGGGACGCACATTTTTCACAGCCCGAACACTGCTTTGCATTTGTTTTCAGATCGTGTTTCGCCGCCAATAGTGTCCGACCAAGAGAAGACAGGTGAACCAGTGTCAGAACCATTGTGACCAGCAGAACGGAAGCGGGGTGGATTCGTAGCATCATCTGCTACTCCTTCGGCAAAGAGAAGAAGAGAATTTGTTAGCGGGGGAAGTGGAGTTCGACAGAGTGGAGATGAGTGCGGAGAAGTTGTCGCAGTGGGAAGGAAAAGGTTGGTATGAGCAGATCGAAGTGATATTGGCGGGGACAGGCGAGCAGTGTGAGGGCCTGTTAGTAGAATATTCGGCCAATAAAGGCCATGCGGGTGAATCTTTATTCGACGATTATTCGGTTCGGTGGCATTGCACCGTCAATGAGGTACGGTGTTGTGCTCCAACCTACCCGTAACCAAGCACGTTGAATTGGAAAAAAGAAATCTGGCCGCTGCCTAGTAGGCCGAAATCACCCGGTGACGAAGCATACAAAACCGTTATAATCGTTACTTCACTTAAGTTCAACGATGTTGCGGCGAATAGGTAAAGGAGTGCGTCCGTTGTCTCCCACAAAAACGAAGAAGAAGGCGAAAGCCAAGACTTCCTCAACCACCAAGAGTAAAGTGAAACGAACGCGGAATCAGGTTGGGCGAGTCACTCATAAGCGTCGTGTCAGTAAGAATGGCAGCGCCCGCAAAAAGGCTGGTTCTATCCGACGACATCGTGCAACAGCGCAGTCTATGGCGGCTGAGCAGCGCGACATCTCGGTCAGCGAATTCTTTGCCAAGAATCGTCACCTACTAGGATTTGACAATCCACGCAAGGCACTGTTGACCACCGTGAAAGAAGCGGTTGACAATTCATTGGATGCGTGTGAAGAAGCGGGCATTGTGCCGGAGATCTGGGTGCACATCGAGCAGATGGGAAACGGCCGCTACAAGGTAGGTGTGCAGGACAACGGACCAGGAATCCTTAAAAAACAGATTCCCTTGATCTTTGGCAAGTTGCTGTACGGTTCTAAATTCCACCGGCTACGCATGAGTCGTGGTCAGCAAGGGATCGGTATCAGCGCGGCTGGGATGTACGGAATGCTGACCACTGGAAAACCGGTAAAGATTGTCTCGAAGATTTCTCTCAGGAAGCCAGCCCATTATTATGAGATTCAGATAGACACCAAGAAGAATAAACCCGAAATCCTGAATGGCCGTGGCGAAGGTATTGATATTCCGGCCGGTGAGAAAGGAATGAAAACCATACACAAGTATGGGATTGAATGGGTAAGGCACTATGACGCAGAAGAAGGGACCACGGCGAAAGAGGTTCGCAGTGGCACTCGGGTAACAATTGAGTTGGAGGCGCGGTATCAGCGAGGTCGGGGCAGTGTTGATGAATTCTTGCAACAGGCTGCCATCGCAAACCCGCATGTTACTCTGCATTACGAAGACCCGGAGGGCAACCGGCACAACTATGTTAGTACGACGACGACATTGCCGCCGGAGCCTAAAGAGATCAAGCCGCATCCTTACGGAGTTGAATTGGGGCGCCTGATCGCGATGTTGAAAGATAGCGAGGCGAGCACTCTCTCTCAGTTTTTAACGGAATCGTTTTCACGGGTCAGTTCAGCGATGTCTCGCCGTATTTGTGAAGGGGCCAAGTTAAGCACTCGAGCTAGAGTTGGCCGGATTGGGCGGGATGAAGCAGACGCATTATATCAATCGATCCAGAACACCAAGCTGAGCGCCCCCTCGACGGATTGTGTGGTTCCCATCGGGGACGAATTGTTACTGCAGGCCCTGGCCCAGGTTCTTCCGGGAGAGTTCTACACGGCGGCTACTCGACCTCCTGCGGTTTACCGTGGCAATCCATTTCAAATTGAGGTGGGCCTGGCTTACGGTGGGGGATCGACGGTTCAAAAGGTGTCCCAGGATGCCCTGGAAGAACTTTTGAGTGAAACAGATACTCGTACACTCCGACAGTTTCTGATCACCACCTTCAATGGGTTGGGACCAGATGGAGCGGAGAAAATTTTGAAAGAGTCAAGTATGGGAACTCGGCAATCTCCGGGACGCCTGAAAACTAAGGAGATTGTTCAGTTACATAGCGCGATGAAAAATGTGAATCTGGATGAAGGCCAATCGATGCAAGTTTTACGATATGCGAACCGTGTGCCGCTGCAATTCCAGCATGCTGCTTGCTCGATCACTCAGGCGATATTAAATACCAATTGGCGTAGTTACGGTCTTAGTCAGTCTCGGGGATCGCTGCCTAGCGGGCCGGTAAGTGTGATGGTACATGTCGCCAGCGTTTGGGTCCCTTTCACGAGTGAGTCCAAAGAAGCGGTTGCCAATTACCCTGAGATTCAGAAGGAACTTCGTTTGGGGCTGCAAGCCGTAGGTCGCAAGTTAGGGATGTATATGCGTCGTCGCCAGCGCGTGAAACAGCAAGGTGAACGTCGTAATATCTTCTTGCGATACCTGGGGGAAGTGGCAACTGCAGTCAGTACGATCAATCGAACCGATCGGGATGATTTGTACAACAGGTTGCTACGGGTGGCGGAAAAACGGACCGCCGAGGCGGATGTGAAACTTGATAGCCGAGGTAAAGTGATTTCAGACAACGAATCAGAATTCGGAGACAACGTGTTGATTGTTGATTCGGACTCTCATCTTTCCGCTTAAGAGAGCATTTCTAACGAGGTAATAACGAGCCATGGCCAAGAAAGTAAAAAACAGATCAACCAACACGAGAATTGGTAAATCCAGATTGAAAATCCGCGACCAGCGGACTTTGGGACAATTGCGCAATCTGGCCGATGGCGTTGTGACCGCCGCTAATCGTAGCCGCGATCCATATGTTGACATTCCCACTCGTTCTCTCTCGAATGTCAAATACAGTCCTCGCAAGCGCATCATTGAGATGGGGAAGAATACCAATCGGCGGCAATTATTCAACCTGTCTCAAGCCAAAAGCTACATGCAGACCATGCTTGTTGGCAGCGGCTGTCAACGCTTAATTGAACAAGGTAAGACACTCAGCATTCGTGGTTTGTACTACATGCTGAAACATCAAATCGAAGGGACCAAGGAAAACACTTTTGAAGAACAAGGCGAATGCGATACGGTCATTGAGGACACGGAAGTGTTGCTGGATAGTCTGCGGGAGGAATTGCATCTCTACGCGGACAAGCGTGGTGACATGGTAGGCAACATCACCTTGATTGATAGTGGCGATGAAATCGACTGCTCCCGTATGGGGTCAGGGGGTTATGCTATTCCCTCGATTGTGGAACCGGAGGTGATTCAATTTGACCGCAAAAAGACGACCGCGAAGTTTGTACTGCATGTCGAAAAAGGTACCGTGTGGCAACGTTTTAACGAGGACAAGTTCTGGCAGAAGCACAATTGCATCTTGACCCATGGAGCTGGTCAACCATCGAGGGGCGTACGTCGCCTGCTTAACCGTTTACATTCTGAACTTAAGTTACCGGTCTATTGTGTTTTGGATAATGATCCCTGGGGATATTACATTTACAGCGTGATTAAACAAGGATCGATCAATCTGGCCTTTGAATCAAAACGCATGGCGATTCCGGAAGCCAAATACTTGGGGCTGCGCAGCTTGGATTACGACCGTTGTGATTTGTCGTCAAGTGTCACGATCGGACTGAATGATAATGATCGTAAGCGGGCAAAACAAATAGCCAGTTATGCGTGGTTCGAGAAAAAAAAACCTTGGCAGCGCGAGATTCAACAGATGCTGGACAATGGGTTCAAACTAGAGGTTGAAGCTTTGATCAGTAAGGACATCAGCTATGTCACCGAAACATATGTTCCGGAACGATTGCGGAAAAGGGATTGGCTTGATTGAGACTCTTGTCGTAATTGCCGTAGGATTGCCGTAGGCGATTTCGAAAATACATTTATTTTTCCTTGTGGGCAGAGTAGTACCTTTCTAGGCCCTTGTGACGTGAATGCCAGCTCCGGCTGGACCGGAAACCCGGTTTCTTTTTTGTGATACGAGATCCAGGCAGCTGACGTGAGCACCTTAAGCCATCACCAGCACGGTTCGAAAGGCGAAAGTAACACCAAGCAGTTTGCTATGTGGGCCTTGGCCACTTTGGGTATTCAGGTGAGTACTGAAGACGGCCATCTCTACCAGTTCGAAGTGCCGGAGTCCGAGCGGGATTATTTCAATGGGCGAGATCAGGTTGTTTTTTCAGCCAGCGGAGAACAGCCCGACCCGACATTCGCGGATGTTCAGAAGCTTACTTCGCAGGCGGAGTTCATCGGACAACTTGCTGAGCGATTACAGGCGGAGGGCCGCTGGGTGCACGCAATGCCGACCCGCCAGCCCGCCAGCGTGCACTCCTTGACCCCGAAGCTTTTCGAATCGTTTTCTGTCGAGAAGGGAACCGTTCGGCTGGCTGGTTGTTCACTCGAAGATCGACCTATTTTGCGTTTGACTTTTCGGCACCCGGGCATGCAAGCCGGCGCTGGAAAACTGGTGCACACTTATATCGATCTGGAGGGGGTCGTATTCACTGCCGATCAAGTTCAACAGTTGGGACTGGAGGAATTGCGTCCGTGGGACCAAAAACCACCCCAGCTCGATGACCATCAAGTCAGTCACTTTGAATCTCTGGTCCGCACGAAACCGCCCTCCAACGGGGTTGGCTGGGAATTGTTGGTGGCAACGATCGCGTGGTGCAAGTTCGCTACGGGTAAGTTGGCCTTGGTGGTAGGCGAGCACTCCGTCGATGTGCCGTTTTCGGGATGGGCGAAGATGTTGGCAGACGGTCACACGCAGCCTGGTCCCTACCAATGTCCCATCTCGGGAGAGCAAACGTATCGCGTGGCGGCTATTGATGACGGACGCATTGTTAGCACCCTTGCGGTTGTGCAGTGTGACCAGTCAGGCCAGCGGACAATTTCTGACGATCTTGTTACCTGTCCGGTGACAGGCCGCCGTGCGCTGCATTCTTTTTTCGAAGTCTGCCCGGTGAGTGGAGAGCGGGTTTTGGCTGTGGCACTGGCTCCTTGTCCTGTTTGTCAGCAACGGGTCAATCCGCAAGTCATTAAAGGTAATGCGTGCTTGGCCTGTCGATCGATGCGGAGCGTACGCAAGGAAGACCCGCGAATGGCTCGCCTGTTGGACGAATATCCTGGTCTCGACCATTGGCGCAAATGGAAGCTCTTTGAGTCCTCGCGAGTGTACATTCTCCAAACAGCAGGATTGGCTCGCAGCTTGTTGTTGGTTTTTGACAAAGAATCGATGGAACCCTATCGTGTAGCAATGGCCGGTCGCTTCAGTTCGACCTGGGCCGATGTGTCGGACTTGCAACGCGATGAAATACTGGGTTAATACGAGGCAAGGGACTTGAGAACGAAAAAATCCCCACGGTGGGATTCGCTGTTTTGGTGGGTATCGAAGCCTTGATAAGGTTAGCTACCCGACTCTTTTCAAGGACCTTGAAATCGTCGGGATTACAGCCAGCAAGAGCCCCACAATGGCTATAGCACCGGCGATGCGCTTATCTCGTTGAGGGTCCAGCGTTGCGCGCAGCTTCGTCCAGAAAACAAAGTCTTTGTTGCGTGTGAGTGGATTACTGTGCAAAGACCGCCATTCGATCCAGGCCTCTGTAGGACTCAAATCATCCACTGGCTCGCGTACCAGCCGGTAGGATCCCTTGTCCGCCTGCTGGCGGTTCTCGGTTAGTAGTGTTGCTGTGTAGGAAAAGGAAAAAACCAGCAGCGACAGTACGACCAAGGTCAGGCCGGAAACAAGCAATAGTCGTTCGGCACGACCCCAAGCTTTTGAGCCGGTGCCTGCGGTGTGAATGATCGTTTCAAGCTCAGGTAAACTGCGCAGGGGGGGTACTTCGAGCAGCATCCCGCATTTGCAAGAGACATGCTGGCCTGCCTGGCTCATTTCCACCGGTAGCTTCTCCCCGCAGGAACAGGGTAGCAGATACTGTTTCATTTTTGTCTGTTTCAAAGGATGGCTGGTCAAAAGGGAATGAGATCTTGTTCTTCTGTCGAAACTAACGATTTCGCGATGACCCGGCAAGTAAACCCCAGATTGCCTCATTTGAATCACGCTTTCTTGGGGAAAGGGCCTGCAATTGGCAAAGTACCGGACTGCCTCCGGGATGGGTAGACTGATGTAAGCCGAACCCTAGTTTCCGGTTGTGAAGGAAAGGTGTTTTCAGGAAGCACATGGCGACATGGAACTGGCTGTCGTGTATTCAGAAACCTGAACACCAAGCCGCCGACTGGGCTTGGCTGGAGCAACTTACTCAAGCAAATTGCTATTTTTTACCTCTAGACGAAAAGAAAGCGCTGGTTACAATTGGTGTGCTATGGGGGTAGTGGACCCGCTCGGCGTTTGGGTATGAAAGCAAGATGTATTCCCACCTCGGAATTGGGTAATGTTTGCCCAATCACACCGTTTGCGTGATAGCTTCGTTTGAAGTGCGCCATGCACCTCCTTGCCACGGGCAGTATTGAACATATCTTTACCGTCCGTCCTTTGAACTGAACTAACAGCGTGCGCTTAGGCAGTGTAGCTAAGTGCGATTGGGAAGTGTAGATAAACTACGACGCCTCGCGACCGGGGCGTTCATTCAACCTAACTGCAATTTTTTACCAATTGAGGGCGACGAACAGACTTTGCCACGGATCGTGGTAGACTTCTTTGACTCGCGTTGGTTTTAAATAAAATTATAACGAACATATTGTTTGAATCTAATGGCACCAGGTAAAAGCGACGCCGTGATTCTTAGCGAGAGGTATTTGTCTACTAGCACCTTCGCGACATGGCTCCTCTTTGCTGATGACGCAGTTGGTGTGGCGTTGATTGTTCCTTGGTCTATATCCGTTTTGGATGGATTGGAATTGGACTGAAAAAGGATTGCAAGTTTCCCCTGGAAGAAGAATAAGAGGAGTCGAGAACGTTGTACAACACACTTATCGACGAATTCGAGGACGATGATAATCAGGCAAATCACCGAGATGCTTTTGTCGAGCGGGAACAGGTTGTAGCGGTCACCCAAACCGACGAAGAAGACGCTTCGAATGGCAGGATGACGCTGGAGTTAACCGACCGGGCTGATCCGAAGGCCGAAGAACTGGTGGCCGTCGAAGCGGACGTCGAGTCGTGGTCGGACGACCCGGTCAGGATGTATCTTACGCAAATGGGCGAGATTCCGTTGCTCACACGCCAGGAAGAAATTTTCTTGGCGAAAAACATCGAAATCACTCGTGCCAAGTTCCGCCGTAAACTGCTTGAATGTGACTACGTGATTCAGGCGGCTTACAAAGTATTAAAGCGTGTTCACGAGGGCGAACTACCGTTCGACCGTACTGTCCAGGTGTCGGTTACGGATCGACTCGAAAAGGACCAGATTTTGGGTCGTTTACCCCACAATCTTGCCACGGTAGCTGTTCTACTTCGGCGGAGCCGCCAGGATTATCTGACGTCTCTCAGTAAATCGCAGCGGAAAATCGATCGTCGCGACGCTTGGCAATGTTTGGGGCGCCGGAGGCGTCGTACCGTCAAGTTGATTGAAGAGCTGGGCTTGCGGACTCAACGTATCGAACCAATGATGCGCACGCTGGAAGAGTTCAGCCGCAGGTTGGATGAGCTGAAAAGGCAGATCACACTTCACAAGAAGAAAAAGCTGCCGTTGGAAGAGAGGCGACAGTGGCTGCTGGAGTATCGGCGCATCATGTTGGCGACGCAGGAAACTCCCACGAGCTTGAGAAATCGGGTGAAGGTGTTAAAGAAGGTCTATTCGGAATATCAGCAAGCCAAGCGAGAGCTGTCTGAAGGGAATCTTCGCCTAGTGGTTTCGATTGCTAAGAAGTATCGAAATCGAGGCCTTAGCTTCCTGGATCTGATCCAAGAAGGTAACGCAGGTCTCATGCGGGCGGTCGATAAATTTGAATATCGCCGCGGCTTCAAGTTCTGCACCTACGCCACTTGGTGGATTCGTCAGGCGATCACTCGGGCGGTGGCAGACCAGAGCCGGACCATTCGTATTCCGGTGCACATGGTTGAAACCATGTCACGTGTTCGAAATGTTTCGCGACAGCTGTTGCAGGAATTGGGTCGGGAGCCATCGATCGAAGAAACTGCCAGAAAGGCGCACACAACAGTGGATGAAGCTCGTCGGGTGTTGGCGATGAGTCGTTATCCGATCAGTCTGGATCGTCCCGTAGGCAACAGTGAAGACAGCCAGTTCGGCGACTTGTTACCTGATGGGATGGCTGCGAATCCTGCTACAGGAGCTTCTCAGGAGATGCTACGTGGGCGGATTGGAAAAGTTCTCAAAACCCTCAGCTATCGCGAACGTGAGATCATCAAACTGCGTTACGGGTTAGGTGACGGCTACAGCTACACGTTGGAAGAAGTAGGACATATTTTTAAGGTGACGCGGGAGCGAATTCGGCAGATCGAAGCGAAGGCCGTGCGTAAACTTCAGCAACCAAGTCGAAGTCAGGAGCTGGTTGGATTTTTGGACTAGCGTAGTCGCCAAGCCTCAATGCATTCCAGGGAAAGCCCGGTCGTATCATGCGTGACCGGGCTTTTCTTATGCTGACGGCCAGATCACACTCGCCGGGTTCTCATTCGGTCGGACCTTGGTGGTTTCGGTCCGTTTTGGAGATTTAGGAGTGTTAGGGAGATTTCTGCGATTGGTAGTGGATTGGCGCTGCCTGGCGGAAAACTTCCCGTGTCCATTCATGCGCCGCCAGGAGCAAGAATCTCTTGGCAAGATCTTGATTCAGCGCCGGGCCGGGAAGTGTTTTGCTTGACGGCTGATCGGGTGGAAGCAGACTAGCAAGTGCTCTTCTACGCCCTTGTCTGGC
>Ga0310121_10000026_pt1 | contig 136016 bp, 104 predicted proteins | sample CB27_Tmax_986_MG_FD_203504 | JGI IMG/M metagenome (GOLD analysis project Ga0310121, IMG submission 203504) | Marine microbial communities from Western Arctic Ocean, Canada - CB27_Tmax_986 | ecosystem: Environmental > Aquatic > Marine > Oceanic | place: Canada: Western Arctic Ocean | collected... | reverse complement strand
TCCATCAGGTTACATCGATCGACGATGGACGACTCAGTGCTTTTCGCGACATTCCAGATCCGACAAGGCTCCGTGAGCTGGGTAACTTCGTAGTCGAGGGACGACTTGCGGTTCACCGACTACTGGCCGAGGATAGATTTCGCGTCAAGGCACTTCTCGTTACCTCTACGACATTGCGGTCGCTCGCTAATCTCCAAAGTTTCGATATGCCTGAGTGTCCTGTCTATGTGGCTAGTCGAGACATGATCAAACACATTGGTGGCTTCGATTTTCACCAAGGGTGCTTGGGTCTTGTAGAACGACCATCGCCGGAGCCCCTTCAGGCTTTATTGCGACGGGTGACGTTTCCAAAACCCATCATCGTTTTGGAGCAAGTTGGTAACGCCGATAATATTGGCGGAATTTTTCGTAATGCTGCGGCTTTTGGAGCGGCAGGCATCCTAATGAGTCCGGGATGCTGTGACCCGTTATATCGCAAGGCTATACGTACGTCGATAGCTACAACCTTGCAGATTCCATATGCAGTTGTTGAAGATTGGCCAGCCGGTCTTGAGTCGGTCCGGCGTCATGGGTATGAACTGGTGGCACTTACTCCTGATGCTGATGCGGTCTGTCTCAATAGCTTTGAGTTCTTCAAAGCGGGTCATGGCACTGGTTTGATATTGGGTAACGAAGGTGACGGTCTCTCGGCGCCGATACTAGAGGTGGCGGATGCCCGGGTTCGAATTCCACTCGAGCCGGTCGTTGATTCACTCAACGTGGCCACTACCGCAGCGATTGTACTCTGTCATCTCAGTCAGCTCGGTGAACGGCTCGGTGCCGGAAACAACTCACAAGATGGTCGTTGACCATACCGATGGATTGCATAAAGGCATAACAGATCGTCGTCCCTACAAATCCGAACCCCCGACCTTTGAGATCTTTGCTCATCGCATCTGATTCAGTTGTATTCGCCGGAACTTGAACCATTGTGTTCCAACGATTCTGCGTTGGCACACCCTCGACAAACTGCCAGATGTATCGATTGAAGGAACCGAATTCATCTTGCACCTTGAGGAAGGCTTGAGCATTCTTGATGGTTGATTCAATCTTGAGGCGATTGCGCACGATGCCGCTATTTGTCAACAGATCTTGGCATTTCAAAACGTCGTAGCGAGCAATGAGGTCGGGTGCGAATCCTGAAAATGCTGCACGATAGTTTTCTCGCTTCTTGAGTATGGTGATCCAACTCAATCCAGCTTGAGCACCCTCGAGCGTCAACATTTCGAACAGCTTTTGATCAGCATGAACAGGAACGCCCCATTCTTGGTCATGATAGATCGTGTACAAAGGATCTGAATTACTCCACGGACAGCGTGTTTGTGACCTGCGCATGGTCTTCGAATGTTACTCTTGAAACCTATGTGTTTTCGGTCCTTGGTAATCCTCGTGTTGATTCTAGCGTTGCGACCAAGCCCCGCATTGGGTCAGGGTGCGGACGCGAGTGAAGAATTATTTGTGACACCGTGGACGCTTGAGGATATGACCGGGAAACAGGCTGTTTTTGAGACTGATCTCGGAACTATTGTGATTGACCTCCTTCCGAGTCTCGCTCCGAATTACGTCGGCTTGATTATGGAATTAACTAAACAAGGCGAATTTGATGGAACCACGTTTCACCGAATGGTTCGACATGGAATTATTCAGGGTGGAGATCCGTTGACAAAGAATTTAGAAGAATTTGCTCGATATGGGCAGGGAGGTCTGCAGAGAGTTGGAGATGAGTTGAGTGCCGGACCTCATCAGCGCGGAGCCGTGGCGGCTATCGTCGTGCCGAATCAACTAGATAGTGGGGGATCCCAGTTTTTTATTTCGGTAGTGGATCAACCTGGATTGGACGGCCAGTACACTATCTGGGGACAAGTCGTTGAAGGCATGGATGTTGTTACGACAATCTCAGAGACAGCAGTCGATACGGATGGCCGTGCTACCGATCGAGTCGTAGTCCGTAGTGTCAATATTCGCGATCAACCTCCACCGGAACCCTTACCGTTTTCAACCGAAACACCGGAAGAGCTCGCTAGCTACCATGCCGTGATTGAAACCAGCTTTGGTTCCATGACGGTGGAATTCTTTTCAGACCTTGCATTGAACCATGTGCGTAACTTTTTGCGTTTGGCGGATGCAGGTGTCTACGATGGGATGTCGTTCCATCGCGTCGTATCAGGTTTTGTGATTCAGACCGGGTATATACCGACACGCCGCGATCCATTGAGTGAACGCCAAGAACGTGTAATTCAGAACCTGGATCCAGAATTCAATGATACGAAGCACGTTCTTGGAATCGTCTCTATGGCTCACGGCGAGGACCCGGCAAGTGCGTCGACTTCATTTTTTATCTGCACCGATGTAGCTGAAGAATTAGACAATCAGTACACCGCCTTCGGTGTTGTTGTCGCGGGTCTCGATGTCGTTTCAACGATAGAATCTGTTCCTACGGATGGAGAGCGTCCACTTGACCGTGTTGACGTTGTCTCAGTTCGAGTAGCCCGTCACTAGTCTGGGAGGGAGCTTCAATTGGCGAGCAAACGCTTGGCAAGTGTGACGTAATGTTCGACTGAATCAATCATTTCGGTGATCGGTACATGTTCGTTATCAGTGTGCGCAACCAGCACAGAGCCTGGACCAAACAAAAGGGGCTTTCCCCAGGCCGACAAGAAGGGAATGTCGGTTGTGTAGGGGAACACTTCGGTCGAAAACCCGGATAGAGTTTCAAGTGCAACCGGCGGCACTTCGACCACGGCCTCAAGGTCAACCAGCGACGTCAGACTTGCAAGCGCAAGTCTCACCTCTTCAGCTGCGCCGACGGTGCGAAAGTTCACTTCAGCTTCGGCATTCGGCGGGACAACGTTCGGAGCTAATCCACCCGACATCAATCCGACCGTGTAGTAGGTACTTCCCAACAGCGGGTCTTGAGGTAACGGAAGGTCGCGGAGTTTCAGGAGCGCATCAAGGAGTTTTTCGATCGCAGACTCACCCAATTCTGGATGAGAGGAGTGGGCGGCCCGGCCATGGGCGACGAGACGAGTTCGATAGACTCCCCTGGTGGCGGCGCCGAGTTTATTTTCGGTCGGCTCCCCATTAATAAGGTATTGAGATCCGACTGGACGAGTGTTCGCGGCTCGAGCGCCTTGGCTTCCTCGCTCTTCGCCAACAACCACTAGTAGAGCCACTCGATGCTCACCCTCCGAGCGTAGTCGTTCAAGTGCCGCTAACTGCGCCGCAAGGATGCCCTTCGCATCACAGGCACCCCGGCCATAAAGTAGTCCGTTTTCTTCGCGGCTGGCAAAGAATGGAGGAACACAATCAATGTGTGTTGAAAACACGACGTCGGGCGAAGAATTAAGTGTGGCAATGATATTGAAGCGGTCGGTAGAGACGGGTTGTTCGACCACCTGATAATTACGGTCTCGAAGCCAGTTTCCTAACCATTTACAGGCGTCAGTTTCCTGTCCAGATGTTGAATCAATATCGATCAAGGACCGAGCCAGTTTGATGATGTCTATCTTATCCATGCCTCAAGCTCTGTCCGCGTGTCGGTTCGATCATCTCGATATTTGACTATTACCGGCGTGTACAACGAAACACCCCAATCCTTGCCTGGTGACGTGGTTACAGCTCGTGCACCTGGTACCACTACAGCACCTTCTGGAATGATGGTTGGCATGCCAGGGGCCGACTTGATCAGCTTGCCTTTTGGTAGATCTACGATAGGTGTTGAATTAGTTATCACTGTTCCTGCCCCGATCACAGCACGGCGACGTACGATAGTCCCCTCGTACAGTCCTGTATTACCACCGACCAAGGCATCGTCCTCAACGATGACCGGCAGAGCTCCAATCGGTTCAAGCACACCGCCGATCTGCGCTCCTGCACTAATGTGAACACGTGCTCCAATTTGAGCACAAGATCCTACGAGGGCATGAGAGTCGATTAGGCTCGCTTCACCGACGTAGGCGCCGATGTTGATATACATTGGGGGCATACATATAACTCGGGGGCCAACATAAGAACCGTCGCGAATCGACGATCCGCCAGGAACAATACGGACGCCTGAAGTATGATCGAGAGACTTGAGTGGCAGCGTATCTTTGTCCAGATATGGCGAAGCGCTACTTGGTGATGGGTAGGACACAACGGAACCAACTTGAAACCCAACGAGAATTCCTTTCTTCACCCAAGAGTTGACTTTCCAGCCGGTTGGAGTTGATGGATCAGGTTCGGCGGCTCGAACCTTTCCTTGTGACAATTCGTGTCGAAGTTGGGCAAACGTGTCACGCGCTTGTTGGACGTCAGCGTCAGTCCCAAGGTCGTAGAGTTGCTCGATTCTTGTGGCCAGCTGTGGGATTGGCATACGTGTCACATTCGGGTTGAGATTTTGTTTTCGATTTGGATCGTCTTGTTATGACCCATGGCCAAGAAAACTAAGATCTTGCAGTACGTCAGCTATGCGTTGGCGATTAGATTCTTCCGGCGCTACGAGTGGTAATCGGTATCGTGCGGCAAGAAGGCCCATCTCAGCAAGCGCGGCCTTGACTGGAATCGGATTCGATTCGACAAAATTGATCTGCATTAAGGGCAGAAGTCGTTTGTGAATGGAAAGGGCAGTTGCAAAATCACCTTCGAGGGCAGCGGTGACTAAGGCAGACATTTCAGAAGGTGCTTCATTCGAGACAACTGAGATGACGCCGAGACCGCCTACTGCCATCATTGGCAGGGCGTATTCATCGTCGCCGGAAAGAACGCAGAATGTGTCTGAGGCGTCAGAACAGATTTGAGAAATCTGACCAAGGTTCCCTGACGCTTCTTTGATGCCGACGATATTGGGTAATGACGCGAGTCGACGCAAAGTGTCAGGCGCTATATTTACCCCGGTGCGGCTCGGAACGTTATATACCATCACTGGACAGTCTAGATTTTCTGCAACAGTACAAAAGTGCTGATAGATGCCTTCCGGGGAAGGTTTGTTGTAGTACGGTGCGACCGAGAGGATACCGTCGACTCCGACGTGAACCATATCTTGGGCAAGAGCGACTACCGACTTGGTGTCATAACCGCCAGCACCTGCCAGTACGGGAATCTTGTCATTGGCCTCTTGGACCACAAGATCTACGACTCGAAGCTTCTCAGAGGTCGACAGTGTCGGACTTTCTCCAGTTGTTCCGCACGGAACCAAAAAATGGATGCCGTTTTCAATTTGACGTTTGGCGAGACGGCTAATGGCTTCCTCGTCAATGCTTCCTGATTCCGTAAACGGAGTCACCAACGCCGTTCCACATCCTGACCAGCGGTGTTTCATAGTTTTCCGAATCTTATGATCAATCGAGCGCCAGCACGTCGCGCATAGTAAACCAACCCTTACGCCCCTTAACCCATCTTGCAGCCTCGAGCGCCCCTTGGGCAAATGTTGCACGGCTCCGAGCCGTGTGGGTCAGAGTAATTGTTTCGAACGGTCCGTCGAAACCAACGGTATGGGTTCCCGGTAACGATCCGGCCCGGGTCGATGCTAGATTGATTGGACCCGTATAACCCGAGGTTTGCATTGTCTCATTCAGTGCTAGCGCCGTTCCGGATGGCGAGTCCACCTTAGCAGCATGATGAGATTCGTGGATCCATGCGCCGAAATCGTCCTGGTCTTTGAAGAGGGACGATGCACGTTCGACAATACCCAGAAGCAGGTTGACGCCCAGAGAAAAATTTGCGGCGACTACTACACCGATACCAGCATCCTCGACTAGTTGGCGCATAGCCTGTTCCCTGTCATTCCAACCCGTCGTTCCGATTACGACGTTGATGCCCGCTGCTGCCAGTTTAGGGAGGTTGTTCACGGTCGCGGCCGCCGTTGAAAAATCAATTGCCACGTCGCTTCCTTGCAGTGTTTCCGCAGTGAGCCCTTCACCGAGAGCGTTGTTGTGGATATCTAAACGATTTACTATTTCGTAGCCACGTGTCTTACCGAGGGAGTCGATCTCTTTCCCCATGCGACCATAACCAATTATTGTGATGCGCAAGCTCATTGTCGTTCCTGTTAGGTTATACCTTGGTCGTAGTCGCGACCTTTCGTATTAGTGAGCGTGCCTTAATAGCGTCTTCTTCTGTCCGAAATCCGAGAATCGCCGAATAGCGTTGGTCTACAACTTGCGCTGAAAGAAACCGAACCGTGATTCCCGCCCATGCGATCGCAGTGGTGACAGCATATGCGAGTCCTGGTCGGTTGTTCCCTTCAACTAGAAGCACTGGCGTTGGTGAAAGGGTAAATCCTGAAGCGTGTGCTGCAAGTGTGGTACGACGTGCTGAGCCAGCTAAGATTTCAACCGTAGCCCGCCTTGAGCGGCTAGAAAGGCTATATTTCATGACGACGCTCAAATTGGCACCCGCTTGGGCGAGCGGTTCTAGGGTCGAAGCGAGTACACCGGGTCGATTCCTGATTGACGTTCGCCACATCTTAACTCGTCTAATTCTTACCGTCATCGTGAGTCGTTTCGAAGAGAGGAAGCATTCACCATTCTTCTGGCGACGCCTGGCCATGATTATACCTTCGGCTCAGGGGTCGTGACTCATGGTCGGCGTGTATAGTTGTCAGCCTTGCGTAATTTCCTGTCACAGGATTGAGGCGAAATGGTTCAGAACATACCATCGAGAATGCGTGTCGTTGAGGTCGTTAAGGATGGATCAGTTGAGCGTTTGACGGTTGCCCAGCGAGCGGTTCCGACACCTTTGCCTCAGGAACTCCTCGTCAAGGTGGCAGGATGCGGCGTCAATCGAGCAGATGTCATGCAACGCCAAGGACATTATCCCCCCCCGGTTGGTGCGTCCGACATCCTGGGACTTGAAATTTCAGGCACAGTTGTGGCGATTGGTAACGCTGTTTTGAATTGGAAAGTGGGCGATCAGGTGTGTAGCGTTGTTACCGGTGGTGGATATGCTGAGTTCTGTGTTGTTCCTGCGCCGCAATGTCTGCCGATTCCTGAGGGTATTGACCTGATCACCGCTGCGGCCTTACCGGAGGCCTGTATGACTGTGTGGACGAATGTCTTCGAGCGGGCTGGACTTGAGACCGGCGAACGTTTCTTGGTGCATGGTGGGTCAAGCGGTATCGGAACAACGGCTATTCAAATGGCTCGGCTATCAGGAGCCGAGGTGTTCGCTACTGCGGGCACAGCGGAGAAGTGTGCCGCGTGTGAACGTCTCGGAGCGACGCGAGCATTCAACTATCACGAGGTTGAATTTGCTGAAGCTATTCGGACCGCGACGAACGGTGACGGAGTTGACGTTATTCTAGACATGATTGGTGGTCCCTATCTCAAACCGAACCTCAAAACTCTTTCGGTGGAGGGGCGACTCGTTTTGATCGGCCTAATGGGTGGAGCGACAGCCGAGATTAACTTGGCCTTGTTGATGTCGCGGCGTCTCTTTTTGACTGGGTCGACGCTTAGATCTCGATCCATTAGTCAAAAAACTGCTATTGCTGAGGCGATTCGATCGCATGTCTGGCCGTGGATTGCCGATCAACGTTTTCATCCAATAGTGCATGCGACGTTTCCATTTGAGGCGGCAACTGAAGCCCATCGGACGATGGAAGCTAGCAGCCATATCGGCAAACTGTTGTTACAACCATAAAGTTCGCTCAGCGCGAAACGATTGACCATTGATCTGTCGAAATAAGTAATTATTTCTTTTTCTTTGTCCTTTAAAGTGTGCGATTTTGTAATGAACCAGCTGACGGTATACTTATGATTCTCTGACACAGCAAGTGGTGTCCAAGCTCGCGGAGGAGCAATGGCCGTTGCCAAAGTTGGACGAAATGATCCGTGCCCGTGTGGGAGTGGGCTGAAGTTTAAACAGTGCTGCGAGCGCAAGCACGACCAGATGTCACGTATGAGTCTCATTGCCATTGCTGGCGTAGTGTTAGCTGTAGTGGCCGTACTGGTTTACAGCTTTACGACTGAACGTGGCCCTGGTTCCCGACAAGTATGGGACCCTGACCATGGGCACTACCACACAGTGCCATAGTCAACTCACGGTCGACTGCGGTGTTATTCAGTCTGCCCCACAAACAACAGCGCGTCAGATTGTTTCTTTCCACTTATGCAATACGTGCGGCTAGGCCAAACAGGTCTCTGGGTGTCACCAATTTGCCTCGGTGCCATGTCCTTTGGTTCGACTGAATGGCGGCCGTAGGTTCTCAACGAGACTGAGAGCCGTCCCTTTTTTAGACGAGCAATTGAAGCTGGCATCAATTTCGTTGATACAGCCGACATGTACTCTGAAGGTCTCAGTGAAGAGATTGTAGGCCGAGCGGTCCGTAACTTTACGACACGTGATCAGGTGGTGATTGCGACTAAGGCTTACTTCCCAACCGGGGATGGTCCAAATGATCGTGGATTGTCGAGGAAGCATCTGCTGAAGGCAATTGACGCTTCACTAGTGCGCTTGGGGACTGATTATGTCGACTTGTATCAAATCCACCGATTCGATTCACAAACGCCGATTGAGGAAACACTTGGCACATTGAACGACATTGTCCGTTCGGGAAAAGTTAGGTATATCGGTGCGTCAAGTATGTACGCGTGGCAGTTTCTCCAGATGCTTCAGTTGTCGTCACAGCGCGGATGGCCCCGCTTTGTGTCGATGCAAAACCACTACAATTTGATCTATAGGGAAGAGGAGCGAGAAATGCTTCCGCTCTGTCGTGCTGAAGGCATCGGTGTGATTCCCTGGAGTCCACTTGCCCGAGGGTTTTTGGCGGGGAACCGAAATCGACCGTCTGCGAAACGTGTTGAGAGTGGCCGTGAGACTCTGCGAGCGGCGACTGATGATTATGCGCACAATCTCTATTACAACGAGTCCGATTTTCGCGTGGTTGATCGGGTTGTCGAGTTGGCAAGCAGGAGAGGTGTTGTCCCTTCTCAGATTGCCTTAGCCTGGTTGATGTCGAAGCCTGGTGTCAGTTCTCCGATCGTTGGCACGACGAAGATTGAGCATTTAGATGCCGCTATTGCGGCACTTGAGATCAAACTAGATTCTCAGGAGTGCGTATGGCTTGAAGAACCGTATGTGCCGCATCCAATGTTAGGGATCACGTAGGTCCTTGGCACTTGGTGGGGGGGTGCTTTTACGGAACTTTAGACTTCCGGGATGAAAAAGGTCGGTGCCGTTTCTAGAAGGGTTTGTCTCGCTGTCAAAAAAGCAGGCCCTAGAAATCTTTCTAGAGGCCTGCTAAATAATTATTTTATCTAAATATTCTTACGCTGAGACTTCGTTCTTTGCCATACTCAGTTTAATTTCTGTCATAACTTCTTTAAGTTAATTCCCAGATTCTTTAACCGTCTTAATTATCGCTGCAGCCACCTTGTAAGGGTCTGCGTTGGATGCGGGCCGTCGATCTTCAAGCCTTCCTTTCCAACCGGCGTCAATTGTTCCGACTGGAATTCGGATTGAAGCGCCACGATCAGAAATTCCAAAACTAAACTTGTCGAGAGCTTCTGTTTCATGGGCACCTGTCAGTCGCTGGTCATTGTCGGCGCCGTAGACATCAATATGTCTCGGAATCTGTTTTCCAAAGGCCTCACAAATCTTGGTGAACGTGGCTTCATTTCCAGCGTTACGCATTGTGCCATTTGAGAAATTGGCATGCATGCCAGAACCGTTCCAGTCGGTTGCGCCCAGTGGTTTAGGATGCAACTCAATTGCATAGCCGTATTTTTCACCGCAGCGCTCTAGGATATAGCGAGCAACCCACGTTTCGTCCCCAGCCCGCTTCGCGCCTTTACCAAAGACTTGGAATTCCCACTGACCAGACGCAACTTCCGCATTGACACCTTCGACGTTGACTCCCGCTTCTAAACATGCGTCGAGGTGCTCGTCAACGCAGGGTCGACCAAAGGCATTTTTTGCACCCACGGAACAGTAGTAGGGACCCTGTGGCCCGGGGTAACCACCTTCTGGAAAACCTGGCGGCAGTTGGGTGCGGATATCCCACAAGAAGTATTCTTGTTCAAAACCGAACCAAAAATCATCATCGTCGTCATCGATGGTGGCGCGTCCATTTGACTCGTGCGGCGTTCCATCTGCATTCAGAACTTCTGTCATGACCAAGTAGCCATTCTTTCGGCACGGATCAGGATAAAGGGCCACCGGTTTCAACAAGCAGTCCGAATCGTCGCCAGTGGCCTGTTCGGTCGAACTACCATCGAACGACCACATCGGGCATTCTTCAAGGGTGCCATTGAAATCTTTTTCGATTCGTGTTTTTGAACGGAGGCTCTGTGTTGGTTTGTAGCCATCCAACCAGATGTACTCTAGCTTTTTAGTCATCGTGCGATTGGCTCCTTATCTTAGTACGAGAGAATGTATAGATATCTTTCAAGAAAAGCCATTATTCTGTGAGCAATCATGACTGCATCGGTGCCGTGAGTGTTGTGTGAATTAAAGCATGCATTCAATCATTGTTCTGGCCGGTTTTAAGCACCTTTTCTAGTTCACTATGCAGATGGTCAGAGTCTCGAGTTGCCAACTTTGAACCGTTCTTTGTGACGTGGAACACGTCGATTGCTCGGCTACCTTCTGTCGAGGCCAGCACCAATTCGATGTCACACTGGTGTTGGGAAATTACTCGACTGATACGGTACAAGAGCCCCCACGAGTTCTGACTGATAATTTCTAGAATACTGAAACGATCTGAATACTCGTTGTCCACATGCACGATAACGTTGACCCTTCCCGGTAGAGTCCTCGGCGAAAAACCTTGTTCCTTGGGTTTCAGGGTTGCGTCGATGTTTTCACGACCAGATACGACATCTTTCAGCCTGTGAACGAACTCTTGCTGTCCTCCTTGGTTTAAGCGAAAAAAACTATCCGCATCAGTGAACTGAAAGATATCAAGAGCCACGCCTTGTTTGTTTGACATGGCTTGACCCCGCAAGATATCCATTCCGAAATACGACAATACACCACAAATTTTTGCGTATAGTTTTGGCTGATCGACTGATACAACCGTAAGTTCCCAGATTGAATTTGTCTCTTCCAGTGAGCAATGAACGTCAGAGGGATCAAGGCCCCTGGAGAGACGGATATGTTCGTAGATGCCAGCAGTATCGATCAAGCGAAGGTAGCGTTGAGGGAACCCGTCAAGGAATAATTCCAGTTCAGGAGGGGCGATGTCGTTCGGGCGTTCTTCCTGCAGTTCGCTTAAGCTGGTCACTGTACGATCGATAACTTCATCGCCGTATCCGAGAGTCAATCTGTTGTAGGTGTCAACGTAGAGTCGCCAGAGCAACTCTTCCTTCCACGGTGTCATAACCTCAGGTCCTACGGCTTCAACATCTACCAGAGTGAGCAGGCACAGGAGTTTTAGTCGGTCTTCGGTTCCCACAAGCCTAGCGAGACGCTGAACGACAGCAGGATCTTCCGCATCTCTCCTGAATGCGGCAGTTGACATTTGTAGATGGTGACGGATTAGAAACGATACGGTGGCGATGTCACGTTCGGGTAGTCTGATTCGTCGAAGAGCTCCCAAAGCCATCCGAACCCCTTCCTCGCAGTGGTTTCGGTGAGTCCATTTTCCGACGTCGTGAAAAATGAGTGACAATACCAATAGCTCTGGTGCCGGTAATTCTTTCAGTAGATCACCAAATCGTTTTCGGCTGTCCCCTGTGGGATTGCACAGAGATTCTAGGTTCTTAATTGTCCGCAAGCTGTGTTCGTCGACAGTGAACTTGTGATAGAAATCTCGAATAACGAGACAGTAAACTTTCTGAAATTCTGGAAACATGCGGCCAAGAAGACCGCTGTCGTGCATTTCTGATAGCCTGGCGTACAGACCTGTTTTAGGCTTTAGAATACGTAGCAAACAGTCACGCTCTTCCTCTGTCTGGAAAAATCGTTCCGGTGAGTAGCGGTCACCATGTCGCTCGATACAGGTTAAGACTTGCGGCGATACTCCACAACCTTCGTCGAGGGCAACTTCAAAAGCGGTCAGCCACGTATCCGGACGCAACGATGCATGTGTGCCATCTATAAATGATACTTCCCCGCAGTGTTTTACCAATTCTTTGCCGACGGGCACTCGTTTGTTGTCAGAGACTGGTGTCAGAGCTTTGGTTGATTCGGCCAACGAACGGCTCACAATACGTGCATGGTGAAAGTAAGTACTCATCAATGTTTCGACTTTGCGACGGTGGGTTGAGTTTCCCAAGTTGAAGGCCGATGCCACAATGTCTTGAAGTTCGTGGCTTAGCAGGTTGAGATTTCTGCCTCGTTCTAGGTGCAGAATCGAGCGAATGCGAAGCATGAAATCTTCAGCTTCGTCGAGCCGTCCGACCTCGAAGGTTCGTGGCTGGCGTGGGTCTGTTAAATCTTTCAACATCCGGGTTGCCGAAATATCGCGAAGGCCACCAGGCACATTCTTGATGTCGGGTTCCAAATGGTAGAGCGTGTTCGTGAATTGCGAATGTCGGGTTTTAATAAGTTTGCGAAGAGCCTCACGCGTGCCAGTTCGCCAAGCGGCGTTGCCTGCAAGACAAGACTCGGAAAACTTATTGAATACCTGCGTGTTCCCCTCGAGAAATCTAGCGTCTAGAAGGGCCACCAAGTACTCTGGGTTTTCGCTCTCCACGGCTTTGAGGTTGGTAAGTTCTCTAACATGATGGCCTACGTCCAGTCGAAGATCCCACAGAGGGTGCAACATCGACTTCAGAAAAGTTTCTTCAGAAGGCCCGACTGATTGATCAAATACGATAAGGATGTCCACGTCCGAATGCAGCAACATTTGCCTGCGGCCGTAACCACCAACGGCGACGAGCGCATGAGGTGTTTTCGTCCTTTGTTGGGTGTTTTTGTGTATGCGACAGATCAGCCCGTCGATCTGATCAGAGTACTGACCAAGAGCTGTAAGCCCGCCGCTTGCCGTTCGTGTTCTTTGAATCAGTTCCGTTTTGGCTTTGTTTAGATGGCTTTGCAGAGGCAACATAGACGTTCTATCCGACGGCAACACCCTCAGTTCAGATGACATCATCGCAATTCGTAATCGACAAGTTAGTCTCGGAACCGTCGACCATCAATATCGTATTTCTTGACTTTGTAGCTGATAATTCGCTCAGTTGAGTTTAAGAGTTTAGCGGCTTGCAACCGATTCCCTCGTGTGGTTTTGAGGGCGTCTTGAATCAGGTCCTTCTCATAAGCCCCGACCGCTTCGACCAGTGATGAGTTTGTGAGTGTATCTGACGCCTCAGCCGTTTGAAGCGTGGGGGGGAGGTGGTGGGCATGGACTACACTTCCATCACAGACCAGCACTGCACGTTCAATGGTATTTTCTAATTCTCGGACATTACCTGGCCAGTGATAGGTCATTAACATGTCAATAGCTGGCGTTGATATACGTTTGATCGCTTTTCCATGTTCCACAGCATATTTTTCAAGAAAGGTGTCTGCCAACAGAAGCATATCTGTCTTCCGGTCTCGCAGTGGTGGTACAAAAATGGTGAAGACATTAAGTCGATAATGGAGGTCTTCTCGAAAAGTTTTGGAGGCAATTGCCTTTTCTAGGTCGGCATTGGTCGCGGCGATTAGCCGTACATCGGCTTTGAGTGATTCCGTGCCTCCAAGTCGCTCGAATTCACGGTCTTGGAGGACTCTGAGGAGCTTCACCTGCGTAGAGAGATTAATGTCACCAATTTCGTCCAGAAACAAACTGCCTCGTTCGGCGCGCTCGAACCGGCCTTTTTTGCGTTCGTTTGCACCGGTAAAAGCACCTTTTTCATAACCGAAGAGCTCTGATTCAATCAATGAATCCGGTAAAGCCGCACAACTGACTTTAATAAAAGGGTTCTTCGATCTAGCGGAGTTGTAGTGTATCGCATGGGCAATCAGTTCCTTGCCAGTACCCGACTCACCTCTAATCAAGACGGTTGTGTTGGTTGCTGCGACACGAGCGATTTGCTCGAAAACCTCCCTCATCGGACCACTGGTCCCGATGATTTGTGAAAAATCGTAGCGCTCTTTCAGTTCTTGCTTGAGGTGGATATTTTCGTCGAGTAGATGTTGTCGTTCAGCTTCGACTAACTGCTTAACTCGGAGTGCTTGGCCAAACATTGTGGCAACTACCTGAAATAGCTGAAGGTCTCGATCGTAGTCACGGTCTTTAACAAAAGGTAAGTCAACGTTCATTGCGCCGACCGGTTTTCGTTGTCCAGCGATGGGTACACAGATGAAGGAGGTTTCGGACGTTCTGGGCTTGAGCCGTCGACCGGTCCGATGCAGAAATGTTGGTTCTTGACTGATTCGAGGTATCACTACTGGACGACCTGTCTGGACGACCCGCCCCGTTATACCTTCGCCAGCTTTCCATGTTGCCTTACGACCCGCGGCGGTTAGACCTTCTGAGGCTTCGATCTCCAGACGATCTGTGTCCGGGTTCTTGAGAACGACGGACGTTCGAGAAACTCCGTAGAGATGCCCGAGAATTTGAAGGCCACGCTGCAAACCGGCGCGTGGACTGCGTGCCGCAGCTAGCGCTCGGTTGACGTCAGCCAGTGTCGCCAGAAACGTCGCTTCAGACGAGACTTTTTTCTTCATCCTTGTTGTGAATCGCGTTAGCAGTGTCGGTGTTTACAATGGCGTCCTAAGAGTCGATGAGCCCATCAGATAGGCATCTAGGCTATGAGCGGCGCTCCGACCCTCAGCGATAGCCCAGACGATAAGGGACTGGCCTCTCTGCATATCTCCCGCTGTAAAGATGCCGGGCGTGGACGTCATCCATTGCGCGTCTCGCCAGACTGTCCCTCGGTCCGTTAGTTGAACACCGAGTTCGGTCAGTAGACCATTCCTCTCTGGCCCGACAAAGCCCATCGCCAAAAGCACGAGATCGGCCTTTATTTTAAAGTCGTCTTCTGGAATTGAGTTGAATCTCGGTCGGCCGTTCGTATAGCTGACTTCCACCTTGTTTCCGTGAAGTATGGCCACCCGTCCGGTCGTATCTCCACTAAAGTTTTGCGTCGACACTGTGTAGAGTCGGTCGCCTCCTTCTTCATGGGCCGAAGACATTCGAAAGATATTTGGCCAGTTGGGCCAAGGGTTATCTGCAGCTCTCGAATCAGGGGGGCGCTCAAGTAGTTCCAGTTGCGAAACCGAGGCAGCTCCTTGACGATGAGCCGTGCCGAGACAGTCTGCTCCGGTATCACCACCACCAATGATCACTACGTGTTTACCACTAGCAGAGATAATTTCGCTGTCTTCAACCGTGTCACCTTCGCAGACGCGGTTTTGCTGAGTGAGATACTCCATCGCAAAGTGAATGCCTGTGAGTTCTCGTCCGGGCACATTTAGGTCTCGAGGCCAGCCAGCCCCACCCGCCAGAAGCATCGCATCATATTCTCGTTGAATCTGTTTCGCGGAGACGTCGACTCCTACATTAATTTCCGTTCGAAATAGGATTCCTTCTTGTTCAAGAATCGACAACCGCCGCGACAAGAACCGTTTTTCCATTTTGAACGTAGGAATCCCGTATCGAAGCAGGCCTCCGATACGGTCTGCTTTTTCGTACACTGTGACGGTGTGCCCGGCCTGATTGAGTTGGTCGGCCGCCGCCAGGCCAGCAGGTCCTGAGCCAATTACGGCGACAGTCTTACCAGATCTCTTGTCTGGTGGTGTCGCGCGAATCCACCCTTCGTTAAAAGCTTGTTCTACTATGGCCAGTTCCACTGATTTGATAGTCACGGGCTGGCTGTCAATCGCGAGTACACAGGCGCCTTCACATGGTGCAGGACACAGACGCCCAGTCCACTCCGGAAAGTTATTTGTTTTGTGGAGGCGGTCAATCGCGGCATGCCACTTGTCGCGATACACCAAATCGTTCCAGTCAGGTATCAGATTGCCAAGAGGACATCCCTCGTGGCAAAAAGGGATGCCGCAGTCCATACACCGAGCACCTTGGTCTCGGAGGTCGGCCGAAGCATACGGTAGGTAGACCTCACGCCAATCCTTAATCCGCTCGTTTACTGGTCGAACTGGTGGCTTTTGTCTTTCGATCTCAATAAAGCCCTTGAGTTTACCCATTTATTAGTCCTTATCTATACGGGCCACTCGGATCGACGAGACGGTGAAGCGGAGCCCCGATTAACTCGGAGAACTCTGGTTCACGAGATTCAGCACGAGCACGAGCCTCGGCTTGTAAGACACGCTTATAATCTCGCGGCATGATTTTGACGAAGCCCACGCCGCTATCCTCAAGCAGTGTTTCCCAGTTGTCTAACACCCATTGGCCACGGTGACTATTGGTAAGGCCGACATGGCGAATTACTAAATTACGCACGAACAACGAATCGTCAGCATCGAGCGGTTCAAGATCGATCATCGTCGGGTTACAGCGTCTTTCAAAATGACCTTCTAAATCGAGTACATAGGCAATGCCGCCACTCATTCCCGCGGCAAAGTTCCAGCCGGTGGATCCAAGAATAACGACGCGGCCACCTGTCATATACTCGCAACCGTGGTCGCCAATACCTTCCACAACGGCAGTCGCGCCGCTGTTTCGCACACAGAAGCGTTCACCGGCAATTCCACGAATGAATGCTTCACCGCGAGTTGCTCCATACAAAGCCACGTTACCAATAATGATGTTGTCTTCGGCGATAAACGTCGAACGATCCGATGGATAGATTGTTAGTTTGCCTCCCGACAGTCCTTTCCCAAAATAATCATTAGCGTCACCAACGATCGTTAAGGAAATTCCAGGCGGAACAAATGCTCCAAAACTCTGTCCGGCTGATCCATTAAAAGTGACTCGGATAGTGTCATCCGGTAAACCAGCGCCACCACAGCGACTGGTTAATTCGTAACCGAGCATTGTTCCAACAGTTCTGTTGGTATTTCGAATGGGCAAATGGAGTTCGACCGGTGTGCCATGTTCGAGTGCGTCGCGAGAACATCGAATTAATTCATTGTCCAGAGCTTGGTCTAGGCCGTGATCTTGCGATCGGGTGCATCGACGTCCGACTTCAGGCGACACTTCCGGTTGTTCGAGAATCTTAGAAAGGTCCAGGCCCTTGGCTTTCCAGTGGCCAATCGCCTCGGCCACGTCTAACTCATCGGCTCGACCAATCATATCGTCCATGGTTCGAAAACCTAGACTGGCCATCAATTCCCGAACTTCTTCGGCGACAAAACGAAAGAAATTTTCAACGAACTCCGGCTTGCCGGTGAAATGTTTGCGAAGTTCAGGATTTTGGGTGGCGATTCCGACTGGGCATGTGTCGAGGTGGCAGACTCGCATCATTATGCAACCCGATACAACTAGCGGAGCAGTAGAGAAACCGTATTCTTCGGCACCCAGCAACGCGGCAATAACGACATCGCGTCCGGTCTTCATTTGACCATCTACTTGCACCACGATCCGGTCCCGGAGATCATTCAAAACCAGCACCTGTTGAGTCTCAGCAAGTCCAAGTTCCCAAGGTACTCCCGCGTGCTTGATGCTGGTCAGAGGTGAGGCGCCGGTGCCGCCATCATGACCAGAGATTAGTACGACGTCTGAGTGAGCCTTGGAAACACCCGCAGCGATGGTTCCAACACCGACTTCAGCGACCAACTTCACATGAATCCGAGCTCTTGGATTTGCGTTCTTGAGGTCGTGAATCAATTGTGCCAAGTCTTCAATCGAATAAATATCATGATGGGGTGGAGGTGAAATTAGGCCAACTCCAGGTGTTGAATAACGTACTTTTGCAATCCAAGGGTAGACCTTAAACCCTGGTAGTTGACCACCCTCTCCCGGTTTCGCGCCTTGCGCCATCTTGATTTGCAGGTCATCCGCGTTGACCAAATATTCACTCGTCACGCCAAAGCGCCCAGAGGCGACTTGCTTAACCGCACTGCGCCTCAGATCTCCATTCGGGTCTGGTAAAAAACGACTCGGATCTTCACCACCTTCTCCAGTATTCGATTTTCCACCGAGCCGGTTCATCGCGATTGCTAATGTTTCGTGGGCTTCGGCGCTGATGGACCCATATGACATTGCCCCCGTTGAAAATCTCTTAAAGATCGCTTCAACTGGTTCAACCTCATCGATCGGGACCGATTGTCGTGTGTTCTTGAACGTAAACAGGCCACGTAGTGTCGCACGACGCCGACTTTGGTCGTTGACGTCTTCTGCATACTCTCGATATATCTCAAACTGACCCGATCGTGAGGCGTGTTGGAGTTTGAATACCGTTTCAGGATTGAAAAGGTGATATTCGCCATCGCGTCGCCACTGATATTCGCCACCGGAGTCAAGCTCTTCATCTTCCCGACCGCGTTGAGGAAAAGCACGGGCGTGCCGCCGGCTCACTTCTTCTGCGACGGTTTCGATTCCAATGCCGCCAATTCGTGAGGCGGTGGAAGTGAAGTATTGTTCGACGAAGGTGTGATTAAGTCCGACCGCCTCAAAGATCTGTGCACCACGGTAACTCTGCAAGGCCGAAATTCCCATCTTTGACATTACTTTCAATACACCCTTCGTGCAGGCCTTGATGTAGTGTGGAATTGCTTCCGTAAGGTCACGCTCACGCAGTTCACCTTCGACGATCAGTTGCTCGATTGTTTCGAAGGCCAGATACGGGTTGATGGCCGCGGCACCATAGCCCAAGAGGAGGGCCATGTGATGGACTTCCCTAGCTTCGCCTGATTCGACGATTAGAGAACACTTCGTCCTGGTACCTTCGCGTACAAGATGATGGTGCACGCCAGCCGTCGCGAGAAGGCTTGGAATTGCAGCGTTGTTTTCGTCAATACCACGGTCAGACAGTATCAGGAGCGTGTGGTTAGACGCGACGGCCTCACTTGCCAGGTTGCATAGTTCTACCATTGAAGCTTCAAGGCCGGCCGCGCCTTTTTCAGGCGAAAAGAGCATTGGTAGTGTTACTGACCGAAATGCAGGGTCGGTAACATGTTGTAGCGTTGCCAGGTCGTTGTTGTCTATGACGGGGTCATCGATCTTGATTAGGTGACATGATTGTCGCTTTGGGACCAAGAGGTTAGATTCAGCTCCCAATGTCGAACCCATGTCGGTGACCAATTCTTCACGAATGGCGTCGAGAGGAGGATTTGTCACTTGTGCGAACAACTGCTGGAAGTAGTCATACAGAAGTCGCGCGCGGTCCGATAAAACTGCTAATGAAGTATCAGTGCCCATGGACCCGAGGGGTTCCGTGGAGGTGTCGACCATCGGCCCGATAAGAATTCTCAGATCTTCCTCGGTGTAACCGAAAGCCCGCTGGCGGCGTCCTACTGTTTCTCGGTCGCCATGAGGCACAGAGGGTGGTGGTGGAAGGTCTTTTATGTGTACCAGTTCTTGTGCGACCCAGTCGTCATATGGCCGTTCATTCGATAAATCACTTTTAATCTCTTCATCATCGATGATCCGACCTTGTGCAGTATCAACGAGAAAGATCCGCCCGGGATGCAGTCGTCCTTTGACGAGAATATTCTCAGGTTCGATATCCAGGACGCCCACTTCTGAGGCCATAATGACCATGTCGTCTTTGGTTACGTAGTAGCGCGACGGGCGTAAACCGTTACGGTCCAGCGCTGCTCCGATTACTGTGCCGTCAGTGAATGCGATTGAAGCTGGACCATCCCAAGGTTCCATTAGGGCGGCGTGATATTCATAAAACGCTCTAAGAGCCGGTGTCATCGATTCGTTATGACGCCATGGTTCTGGGACCATCATCAAGACTGCGTGGGCGATCGGACGTCCAGTAAGCACTAAGAATTCGAGAACGCTGTCAAACGTTGCAGTGTCACTTTGCCCCTCTTCGACAATCGGGAAAAGTTTCGTGAGATCAGAACCAAATAAGTCGGATTGGCATAAGGATTCCCGTGCCTTCATCCAGTTAATGTTGCCGCGAAGCGTGTTGATTTCCCCGTTGTGCGCGATGTAGCGATAGGGATGAGCTAGAGGCCAAGACGGAAAGGTGTTTGTAGAAAAACGTTGATGCACTAAGGCTAAAGCTGACTCCACTAGCGGATTGGCGAGGTCCGGAAACATTTGCTCGACTTGATCAGCGATGAGCATGCCCTTGTACACAATTGTGTTCGAAGATAGGCTTGCTACATAGAAGAGGTGCTTTTCTTTGAGCGCAAGCAGCTGCACGGACCGTTCTACTCGTTTCCGAATTACAAAAAGCTTTCGTTCGAAACTTTTGTGTAGGTCAGATTGGTCTGAGGCTGCTCCCCCTCGCCCAATGAACACTTGGCGAATGACGGGTTCACCGTGCTGTGCCGTGCTGCCTATGTGTGAATCGTCGGTAGGGACGTCTCGCCAGCCTAAGACTCGTTGACCTTCTTCTGCGGAAATTTCTTCGAATAGTTCCTCGATCGTGCCGCGTTCCTCGTCCTTACGTGGCAGGAAGACCATGCCGACACCGTAGGCGCCAGGATCAGGAAGAACGATTCCGAGGTTTTTAACTTCAGATTGGAAGAATCGATGTGGCAGTTGCAGCAGCATGCCCGCGCCGTCTCCGGTATTGACCTCGCAACCACACGCACCACGGTGCAGTAGGTTGATCACGACCTCGAGTGACTGTTTGACGAGTTTGTGCGATTTCTTGCCGTTGATATTGACTAAGAAACCTACGCCGCAGGAGTCGTGTTCGTGACTAGGGTCGTAGAGACCTCCTGAAATTTCAGATCGGTCTCGGAAAGCCTTCTGAAATTTCATACCGTCGCCTCAATTTTTTGAGGTTGTGCCGATAGGTTCGACACCGTTACAGACGGTTCTGACGGGGCTTGGAGAAGGTCGATAAAGGCCATCACAGCAGGATTCAGTCTTCGTCCACGTCGGTGCAGAATGCTCAGTGGGCGGATTAACGGAGGAGTCTCAGCTGGTAAACGGAAAGTGAGTTTGACCAGCGTCATACTGTCAACTTCTCGACGGAGTGTAGGCTCTGGAAGGATGGCGATGCCGGCTCCATCCTCAATGGCCTGCTTAATGTTCTCAATATTGTCAAATTCGGCAACGACTCTCACGTCGGCTTTGTGACGTCGGAGGAAGCGGTCGATCTCCTTGCGGACAGGAAGACCGCGGTCGAATGTAATGAAGGCTTCACCTGAGAGGTCACAAGGGTCCAAATCGGCGGCGTTGGTATGCGACGCGAACCGGTGTGTTGGCAGACATGCGACCACCATGGCTTGGTCTTCCCATTGAATTGCCGTCAGCTCACGGCCAGGATTGGCGAATGAGATCAGACCGAGGTCGTATTGATCATTAAGAAGCTGATCATGTATCTGGTCGGGGTGCATATAGGCTACTTCTACGTTGGCTCCTGGGACGACGCTTTGAAATTTATTAATGTAACTACTTAGGTCATTTAAATGGATCGAATAAATTGAAGCCACGCGAACACTGTGGCCCGATGTTTCCCGACGTTGGCGAATAGCATCTTGGAGTTCTTGGTAGCGATCGACAATCTCCTGACAGCCTTTGAAGAAGATCTTGCCTTCGGCAGTCAGTCTCCATGGTCTTTTGGACCTGTCAATCAGTTGAATCCCTAGTTGGGTTTCGAGTTGGCGGACGGTCTGACTGGCGGCTGACTGGCTTACTGAGCTGGCGTTCGCTCCACGTGAAAAGCTTTGATGGCGCACTACCTGACAGAAGATATTCAGGGCTTCAACATGCATGAATTTAACATTTTATCACAATTTTTCTAATAGTATTGATTGTCAGTATAAGTAAACATGATTCTAAGGCAGGTAGTTTTACCAAAACCCAAACTTCTCTTATTTTGCAACTTATGACTCTCGAATGTTCTGATCGAATCGCTCAAGCAGAGAATCTAGTGAAACGGGTTGTGAAGTCGTCAATTGAATCTTCAGGCGATTCTTGGAGTGTGCATCCATTCTGATTTGGTGGGGGTCGTCTGGGTAGCCAATACTCATAAATTCTTGTAGCGCCGGGGTGAGGGAGGAAACCGATTCAGTTCCTGGTGGAGCGAGGAGGCGGTCGTTGGCGTGGAACTGCCATTCGGTGGAGATAAAACGGAGTTGACCTTCAAACTTACTATCATCTTCTAAGAGGCGAGCAGCTGCGGTTAAGTTCCTTGCTACACCGGCTAAGCGTTCAGCGAAGGAGCCAGTTTGGGGTTGCTTGGATGTACATAAGAGCCCGGTTCGACCTTCAGCCGTATCTATCGCTAGGTTCCCTTCGTGTGCTATCAGAAGCACATTTGGACCGTTTGAAAGATGTGTATAGTCGGCGACGTCGATAAGCAGGAGATCTAATGCTTGGGTTTGGATCCAACGATGAAAAATAGGGATGCAGTCGGCACTGTTAAGCGTACAGTCGGGTTCGACAAAGAGTTTTAAGCCAAATCGGTAAAGTTTTTCGATTGATTGAGCCATTACGACCGCGGAGCACCGTTCGCGAGACCAGACTGAGACTTCTCTACTGCGAGGCGCGCTTGGCATGCATGACTCGCCTCAAGAAATAGTTGAGCCTCTTCAATGAGTTGTCTCGCAGATTCAGTCGTTGCAGGTCTCGACTCTCTTTTATGGCGCCTAAAGAGGTACATGGCGAATTTTCCTCCGGCATATTTGTCGAAGAATAGCTCAGTATCGAAGAAACGTTCTTTGAACTCACGAACGATGTCGTCTGGGTTATCGGTAACGTCAATAAACTCAGTTTTGATCAGGCCTTTCGCGGCGAGGAGCATGGCATGATAGGCAAGCTCTTCGGCTTTAGAGCAGGCATCCTCTTCCAGTTTGAGCTGCGCTTCAAACACCTGCGCTTCGGCGGCGGCAAGATCAAATTCAGCTAGTGACACGACTTCACCGGCGCACTCGCCGATACCCATGTCGCCCAGCGTAAACTCTCTCGGGTCACCCCAATCAGAATAGAACTCAGGATTTTCAGTATGGGATGGAACCTTGGTCAGATCATCAAGAGTAGTTTTTAAAGAGCGCTTGCCGACACGAGACACAAATTCCTGAAAGGTTTCTTGATCCTGACGCTCAGATGCAAATCGGTCACTGATTCTCTCGACCGCTTCAGGAATCCGCTTCGACGGGACCGCGCCGATGGCGAGGCCGTAGGCGCCACCGTTGTCACGCCACTTACCGCCTAGCACAACTTGAAAATGAGGAACCGAGTAGCCATCGACGGTTCGACTCACACCGTAGAATCCAAGGTCTGCAATGTGATGTTGGCCGCATGAGTTAAAACAGCCGCTTGCCTTTATTCGAAGTCCTTGTGTCCCTGAGTCCAACTTATCGCTGTTATTCTTGAGGCCATTACGTAGCGTTGCGGCAAGGCCACGCGAGGACGCTATTCCCAGTTTGCAGGTGTCTGTTCCAGGGCACGCTGTGATATCTGTCACTGTGCCTGCGCCGCTTTCGGCTAATCCGACTGCCTTCAAGTCATTGTATAGATGGGGCAGTTCAGACTCATGTAGCCAGCGGATCACGATGTTTTGCTCGACGGTTGTCCTGACGTTGATTCCGACGTAGCGCTGGGCCAGTTCGGCTAGGGCGCGCATTTGCTGTGAAGTGAGATCGCCAAGGGGTAAGACGACTGTGGCAACCACGTAGCCTGGCTGTCTTTGCTGATATACGTTCGTCAAAGACCACTGGTCGAAGCCATCGGGAGGGTCAATGTGAGTAACCGTCTTATTCGAGTTGGTCCTGATGTTGCTAGCACTTGGTGACTGGTCTAGGTGTTCTGTCCAGCGTGTATCAAATGGCAACGAGTCCCGTTCTTCTTTTACAAGACGTTGAAATTCCGGGAGGCCTAATTGAGCGACGAGGAATTTGATTCTAGCTCGTGCACGATTCTTCTTCTCACCAAGCCGCGCAAAGATCCTGGCAATTGCCTGTGCGGTGGGGAGCAATTCTTCAACAGGCAAGAAATCAGAAAAAAGCTTTGCTTGGTGAGGGACAGCTCCCAGGCCGCCGCCAACATAGGTCTCGAAACCCTGATGCTCCACGCCATCGATGATCTTGGTCCGAGCTATGAGGCCGAGATCATGCATCGACACGAGGCCGCACGCATGGTCCGTGCATCCGGAGAAGGCTACCTTGAATTTTCGTCCGAAGTCTTGGGTGTCAGGGTGACCGAGGAGAAAACGCATACAGGCGGTCGCGTGTGGTGTGATGTCAAAAATTTCGTCTCGACAGACACCGGCCAGAGGACAGGCGGTGACGTTTCGGACGGTGTTCCCGCAGGCCTCCCGTGTGGTGATACCGACAGACGCTAGCCGACGCATTAGGTCGGGGGTATCGGCGATATGAACAAAATGTAGTTGGATGTCTTGTCGAGTCGTAACGTGGCAGACTTCGTCACTGTATTCTTCTGCGACGTCGGCCAGAATTTCCATCTGCTGCGGGGTTAAATCTCCAAATGGGATTTTAATCCGCATCATCCCTGGGGCATCCCACACCGTGTCGGGCCCCTTCGTTAGGCCATTCGAAGGAAAGGCCAATTGTTTGGTCCCTGTTCCGTCGTTACGCTGGCCATTGTCGTAGCGCTGTCCGTAAACCCCTCGACGCAGACGAGTCTCTGCAAACACTTTTTCGTCAATCTTGCCTTGTCGTCGAAGTGCGATCTGGTTTTCGAACGTGTCAATCTCATCGATCAACGTCTGTGACATTCTGGCTGAAAGTAGTTCTTTCCACGTCATAGAGCACCTGAGCTTTGATGTCCGAGTGCCAAGGCCTCGGCGAGATACTGCGCAGCTGGATCCAGCTTAACCTCAGACCGAAGGCCTACGACGTCTCCGACCACGATGGTGCCTGGGCCGGACCCCTTGGGATCGACAGGCGTCAGTCTAAGATTGTCCAGTGTACCTGTCCAAGTATGCATTTGAGGTGTCCCAGCTTCAACGACGATTGCTGTTGGCGTCGTGTTGTTCCAGCCACGCCGAAGAAGTCGTTGCGCAATGCAAGCCTGAGTGGTGAGACCCATTAACACTACTACAGTCAGACTGTGGGGGTTAATATCGTCGATGATGGGACCGAAGATGTCCTCGGAGTGACCAGAGACCACCACGAATCCTGAAACAATGCCACGGTGAGTGACCGGGATTCCAGCCAAACCAGCCGCTGCTACTGCGGTAGTTATCCCGGGGATGATTTCGAAGGGAACATTTGCCTTCTTTAGCGCCAAGGCTTCTTCGGCACCACGCCCGAAGACAAATGGATCACCGCTCTTCAGGCGGACGACCCGCTTGCCACGTTGCGCCCCCCGAATCATTAGACGATTGATAGTCGATTGATCCACCGTTCGCTGACGGGCACGTTTTCCAACGCAGAAGCGTTGCGCCTGTCGAGCTAAGGCGATAACAGCGGTGTCAATTAAGCTGTCGAATAGCACCAAGTCGGCCGATTTTAGACGTCTGACGGCCTTGACCGTTAGTAACTCAGGGTCACCGGGTCCCGCGCCGATCACAGATACAAATCCAGGCATTTATGCTCGCTAGTTATCTAGATCGTAACTTTTTATTAACGCCTGCAGGAGTTGTGGGCGTCGGTTGGCCATCGGCACCTGGTCTTTCTGCCACTTTCTCCGCATTTTTTTGGCTTCGGCAATCCATTTTTCAAGGTCAGTTGTGGGTAGTAGTGTGTCGAGTCCTTCGCGAATTAGACCCGCTAGGGCTGGAGCGTTTCCGTCAGTCGAGATCGCAACGGTAACTCCTGCTCGACGTGTAACACCGCCAAGATAGGCGCTAGCGTTATTTGGGTCATCTACGGCGTTGACAAAGATTTGACGCTCTTCTGCCGCTTCAGCGACAGCATGATTTACAGCGTTCGGCGCTGCGGCTACAACGAGCCATGCTTCATCTAGGTCTGACACTTGAAAACATCTTTGGCTAATTCGGACTGCCATCGACTTGATTACAGGGTTTATTTCAGGAGCGACGACATGGACCTTGGCTTTAGACGCAACCAATGCCTCAAGCTTACTTGCCGCAACAGGACCGGCTCCCACAACGAGTACAGAGCGTCCGGCCAGTTTTAAAAATAGCGGAAAAAGAGGTTTGTGGGGCGCCATTACAACCCGTGGCTAGCTATGAGCCCTCATGCGTTGATTGTGGAGTCGCGATAGCAGAACCATGGAGGCCACATTCGGTCTTGGCGGTGCCACGCCAGCGACCCGATCTGTCGTCTTCTCCCACTGCGACTGCCGTTGTGCACGGCATACAGCCGATGCTTGGGTACCCATCGTCGTGAAGTTTATTGTAAGGCACATCGTATTGATTGAGATGGTCCCATACGTGCTGTTTAGTCCATCTAACTAAAGGGTTGACTTTGGCCATTTCAAATTTCTTGTCCCATTCGACGACAAGAGCGTTAGCTCGCTCGGATGTTTGGTCTCGCCTGATCGCTGTTATCCATGCGTCGGCTTTGGCCAATTCTGTCTTTAGAGGAGTTACCTTCCGTAGCTTGCAACATTGGTCTGGAATACGTTTCCACAGCTTATCGCCGTGTTTAGCGCTCTGCTCGTCGACTGATTGAAGTGGGCGAACCGCTCGAATTGTTAGACCGTACTTATCTTCAAGTTGTCGCCAAAGAGTTTGGGTTTCAGGAAATAGAAGACCGGTATCGAGTGTGAAGATATCCACCGGCAGATTATGTCGTCCAATTAAGTCAATAAGGACACAACCCTCAGGGCCAAATCCAGTTGCAAAGGTTAGTTTTGATCCGTACTGGTCCGTTGCCCAACGGAGCATTTCTAACGGTGACCACTCATCTAGCATCTTAGAATACTGTGCCAACATCTGCTGACTCACGGGGGGACGATCTAAATTTTTATTCACCGCCTTTGTCCTCCTTCGATTCTAGCGCGAGAGGTTGATTTTCGGCCACTAGGTTATTAAAGATACTCAACTGTAAACCTACAAAGATAAGTATGGCAGCTAGAATAGCTCGTAGTTTACGTTCAGGAATAGTTGTTGCTACTCGTGTCCCAATTACCACGCCAGGTATTGCCCCAATAAGCACAGTACCTGCCAAGGCTAAATCAAGACGACCTGCCATTGAGTGTCCGACAGTTGCTACGGATGACAGAAAGAGCGCATGTACGAGGTCCGTTCCCACGATCGTTGTGGAGCGGAGAGGGAAGTATAGTGACAGTACACATAGTAGTAACGAGCCACTTCCGATGCTTGTCATACTTACGAGGACACCAGTAGTAAAACCAAGAAGTGCAGTCACGGAATAACGTGGATTGTTTCGTTGATTAAAGTCGTCAGCAGATCGCAATCTTATGACAACCGATACGCCCGCAATGATCAGCACTAAACCTAGACCACGCATAAGATATGAATCAATCACATGAAGTGGTAGGCGGTTAAGTATCCAGATGCCCATTACCGCACCTGGAATAGAACCAGATGCTAGGCGAGTCACCGTTTGCCAGTGGACTTCGCCACGCAAAGCGTAGATGCTGCCACCAAAAAATTTCATGCAACTTGCAATCATTACATCTGAACCAATTGCGATTGATGCCGGTACGTTGGCTAATAAAACAAGAGCAGGAGTTAAAAGAGCTCCGCCGCCGGTAGATGTGGCACCTACCGTGATTCCTACGACTAGTCCTATTGAAATTGCCAAGAAATCCATAAAAAAAGCCCGGGAAGGGTTTACCCCCCGGGCCTTGGGTATCGTGCGTCCTTGAATACGCTGTATCTAATAATAAATAGGTGTCAAAGTCACACGTCCGTCGGCACGGGGGCCCTTTTGGGCCTCCATACAACCGCAGCAAGTGACTGAGAGACGCTTGAACATGAGCCGACATTGTGCCTGCTAGCGGTCTTCGACGTCAAGCAGGCGAGTTGGAAAGGGATTTCTCTGTGTTCGACACTGTCGATTTGATTGTACCGGTTACAGAACTGCGATTAAGCGGTATTCAAACGGTTACACTGTCAGTTATGGAGTCCAGAGAAATATCGCTAGAAGCGGTGAAGGACGTGGCGGTTCGCGCGGGTGACGCGGTGTTGGAGGTCTACCGTCGCCAAGCGGCTTGGATTCGTCGGAAGGCAGATGGGTCACCTGTTACCGAAGCAGATATCGCTTCTGAACAGGTGATCCGACCTGGCTTGGATTCTTTAGATCCGTCAATTCCGTATTTATCGGAAGAGTCGACGCTATTGAGTTATGCATCCCGAAGGGAATGGCAACGTTTCTGGTTAGTGGACCCGCTCGATGGGACGAAGGAATTCATCAAGCGGACAGACGAATTCACAGTAAATATCGCGTTGATCGAAAATGGCGAACCTGTCCTCGGCGTGATCGTGGCCCCAGCTGTTGGCTCGATTTACTACGCATCGAAATACGAAGGCGCTTGGAAGGACCACACCATTGCTGAACGGAAGCGATTGCACTCTCAACTTGCCGATGCTGATGAACCACTTCGAGTTGTTGAGAGTGTGTCCCACCCAAGTCCTGAACTCGAACAATTCTTGGACGGCTTTGAGGTTGCGAATAGATTGAAAATTGGAAGCTCTCTTAAATTTTGTCTCTTGGCCGAGGGAGTCGCTGATGTGTACCCGAGACTTGGTCCCACGATGGAGTGGGATGTTGCTGCAGGTGATTGCATCTATCGCTATTCTGGTCCGAGCGGCTCGCCGCATCCGAGTCCGCTGACTTATAACAAAGAGTCTCTCTGCAACGATTGGTTCGTTCTCGGATTGATGCCAGGTGGCTACCGCTTGCCTCGTTCTGTGGTTTGACGTCATGAAGATAGCCGCTGCACAGCATGAATTAGACCGGAATCCATTTTCTCTCTCGCCTGCTTGACGTCGAAGACCGCTAACAGGCACAATGTCGGCTCATGTTCAAGCGTCTCTCAGTCACTTGCTGCGGTTGTATGGAGGCCCAAAAGGGCCCCCGTGCCGACGGACGTGTGACTTTGACACCTATTTATTATTAGATACAGCGTATTCAAGGACGCACGATACCGAAGGCCCGGGGGGCAAACCCTTCCCGGGCTTTTTTATGTCATTAAAACCAACATTTTGTATGAACGGTTAGGAGAATATTGCTTTGGTTGACGATTTGATTGCACCTCATGGAGGAGAACTGATTAACCTCCTTGCAGATATCGACCGGACCTCAAGTATTAAGACTGAATCGAGGGATTGGCCATCGTTGGACTTGAACGAACGGCAACTCTGCGACCTTGAACTGTTGTTGAGCGGTGCGTTTTCTCCACTTCAGGGATTTCTAACTAAGGCGGACTACGAACGGGTCTGCGGCGAAATGCGACTGTCGGACGGTACGCTGTGGCCGATTCCGATCATGCTTGATGTGTCGGAAGACTTGGCTGAAAAACTCAGTTCTGGTTCTAATATCGCTCTCCGTGACGCCGAGGGGGTAATGATTGCAGCGTTGAATGTCGAGGATGTTTGGCAACCCGACCGCGAGGAGGAAGCGAACGCGGTCTTCGGGACTACTAATCGTGAGCATCCCGGTGTGGCACAGTTACTAGACCGAACGAGTCCCTACTATGTTGGAGGCACGATTACCGGTCTCAGCGCAGTGCCTCACTACGATTACAAGCTTCTACGACATACACCAGCGGAGGTCCGATCCGAATTTACTAAGCTGGGATGGACGAAGGTGGTGGCCTTTCAGACCCGAAACCCAATGCACCGTGCACATCAGGAGTTGACGCTTCGGGCGGCGAAGGAAATCGAAGCGAACTTGCTGATTCATCCAGTGGTCGGGATGACTAAGCCGGGCGATGTTGACCATTACACACGTGTGCGGTGTTATCAGGCCTTGCTCCATCGATATCCTCGGAAGACGGCCATGTTGTCACTTTTGCCATTAGCGATGCGGATGGCTGGACCGCGAGAGGCGGTTTGGCATGCCATTATTCGAAAAAATCACGGTTGTACACATCTCATTGTTGGTCGCGACCATGCGGGGCCAGGAAGCGATTCCAGTGGTCAGGCATTTTACGGTCCCTATGATGCGCAGGAGCTACTTCAGCAGCACGAAGCTGAACTGGGTGTCGCGATGGTGCCGTTTAAGTTAATGGTCTACGTTCAAGACCAAGACACGTATGCTCCGATCGACGAAATTAAGGAAGGTACCCGAACATTGAATATCTCGGGCACCGACTTGCGGGATCGCTTGGCGAGGGGTAAAGAAATTCCTGAGTGGTTTACGTTCGCTGATGTCGCTACCGAGCTTCGCCGCAGCCATCCACCTCGCCACCAGCAAGGATTCACAGTGTTCTTTACTGGGTTGTCAGGTTCAGGTAAATCGACGATCGCCAATGTGCTTCTAGTTAAATTCCTTGAAATGGGCGGACGGCCGGTGACTCTATTGGACGGTGATTTGGTGCGGAAACACCTTTCGTCCGAACTTGGTTTCTCAAAGGAACATCGTGACATCAACATTAAGCGGATTGGATATGTTGCTTCGGAGGTTACAAAGAACGGTGGTGTTGCGATTTGCGCACCAATTGCTCCTTATGATTCGGTGAGAAAAGATGTCCGTTCGATGATTCAACCCGTCGGCGGTTTCCTTTTGGTTCATGTTGCTACACCGATTGAGGTGTGTGAGCAGCGCGACCGTAAGGGACTCTACGCAAAGGCCCGCGCTGGAATCATTAAGGAATTTACGGGAATCTCTGATCCCTACGAAGAACCAGTCGACGCCGATATTATCATTGACACGACAAAACTAACGGCCGAAGAAGCTGCGCAAAAAATTCTTTTGCACTGTGAGAAAGAAGGCTACGTCGCGGGAGACGTCTGACTTTCTTTCATTGGTTGAGCGCTTTTTCGACAAGCGAGTTTAAGTGGGAGTCTAGTTGTAATTCGGATGCCGCCGAGTGACCTGTACTAGACATTTTTCGCCAAGTCTTTCGAAGAATGTCGATGAGTTTTGTCTCATTGTGACTGACTGAAAACTCGGATAGGTAATGTTCAAGAAAGACCAGACACGCAACGTCTTCAAGTGTTTGTACTTCGGCATCACTCTTGAGGTTTTCTTTCCGTAGAAGCTTGCCAACTTGTAGGATGATGGCTTCGTCGTAGTTAAGTTGTTGAAGGATCTCGGCTGCCGTGTTGGCGTGAAAAATAGCGAGGCGTTTTCTCCACTCACGGTAGCCCGTTCGGCCGGCCGGAAAGTGTGACCGGGGAATAGTCCAGCGCCGAATATGTTGGCACCTCACGGCAAGTTGCAGAGTTTCTGAAGCATCTGGTGCAAATTGTGTAAGACGGGCCGTCATTCTGGTCGCGTAAACCAATTCCTTTGCCTGAGATGTTCCGTCTACGAGTATTCGGTTCGGATCTTCAGCATTGGCACGGTCGAAATGATCGAGTGCTTGCCTCAAGCGTGTTCGATAATCAGGCTCATCGATTTTAGTGTTCATGAAAAAGTGTTGTCCCGATTTATTTCGCCAGATTGCCGCAACGATGCTACCCAGTAGTGAATGAAACACGGCAGAGATGGCACACGGAATAGCGACCAGGGGACTTGCAAAGTTCTGTTGAGCTAGTACGACGCCGAGCCCTGAATTTTGCATACCTACCTCAATCGAAACCGTTCGAGCGGCGCGTTCCTCACTCAACAAGGTTCGCCCGGCTAGGTAACCAAGTAAAAATCCACCAATGTGCAGACACAAGACGGCCGCCACGAGTCGGGGTCCAGCCTCGAGGACTTGTGTTCGACCTGAGCCAATCACTGACGCTACAATCAGCGTAATAGCCACGACGGCAACTAAGGGAGCGAAGGGTAGAATCCTCGCACTGACCGTTGGCAACTTCGCTTTCAGTACGACTCCTGCTACGACGGGTATCACGACAACTTGCACCGTATCTAGAAGCAATCCGGTGGCCGGTACATCGACACGGTTTCCGGCGAGTGTTTCAGTAAGTAGAGGTGTCATCAGCGCGGCGATTAATGTCGATACGGCGGTCATGGAGACCGATAAAGCAACGTCGGCCCGAGCCAGGAAGGAAATCACATTTGATGCGGTGCCTCCCGGACAGCAGGACACTAGAATTAGACCAACAGCAAATGGTGTAGGAAGGTTAAAGAGAGTAGCCAATGTCCATCCGAGTGCCGGCATCAGCGTGTATTGGAGAACGACTCCAGGGATTACGCTTGTTCGTTCTTGGCCGATTCGTCGGAAGTCCTCAACGCCGATCGTCATACCCATGCTGAGCATGATGATGCCGAGTCCGACCGGGATGAGTGGTCCACTGAACCAAGTGAATAATCTGGGTTCTAGAAGTGCCAGACTACTGGCCAGGAGCACCCAAAACGGAAAAGCGTTGGTCAGTGTGGTAATGAGTTTCAACTTAGAGATTGTATACGGAGGGTGATGAATGACTTTTCAATCCAATGCACTGAGTGGAAAGACGGCGCTCATCACGGGTGGTGGGACAGGAATTTGTCGCGGTCTCGCGCTGGCTTTGGCGGCGCACGGATGTGACGTAGCGATTACGAGTCGAAAAGTGGAGAATCTTGAATCAACCAAGAAGGATATTCAGAAGTTGGGCCGCCGGTCAGTTGCAGTCCCGGCCGACGTACGTGATCCGGCCGCAGTCGAGGCGGCGGTCGAAGAGACCGCAGCTGCGCTGGGTGGAATCGACGTTCTTGTAAATGGTGCGGCAGGAAATTTCCTGTGTCTGGCGGAAGACCTGTCACCAAATGGGTTTGGTGCGGTCGTCGATATCGATCTCAAAGGGACATTTCATATGTCGAAAGCCGCCCTTCCGTATCTGAAGAAGCGTGGTGGGGTGGTTCTCAATATCAGCGCGACGTTGCACTACTATGGCACGGTTGCCCAGCTGCACGTGTCGTCAGCGAAGGCCGGTGTTGATGCACTTACGCGGGTACTGGCGGTGGAATGGGGTCAGTACGGGATTCGGGTTAACGGAATTGCTCCCGGTCCTGTTGCTGATACTGAGGGCGTGAAGCGTCTGTTAGTTGGTGAAACCAAGGACCGGGTAAGTAAGGCGACACCCCTTGGACGACTGGGCGCCATTGACGACGTCAGTAACGCGGCGCTGTTCTTGTGTTCGGAGGCTGCTGCATTTATTACGGGCGTTACATTGGTCGTAGATGGGGGATTGTGGTTGACATCAAATCGAATGGCGGAAGCATGGACTGAAAGTTTCAGTGGCCTGAAGAGTTAGCCTAATTTGATGCTCTCAGAAGCTCGACGAGCCGTTTAAGGCTTCGTGGACGAGCCAAGTTGAGGGTGCACTCTACTTGGCCGAATCCGGTTTCTATAGTCTTTGGTAGTCCGCCCGCCATGTGACGATCAACTGTTTGATTGTTTTACGGTCATCGATACCATCCTCAAGGACCTTCCGTGCCAAATTCGGTAGTTCGTTGTCGCTGGCAAATCTGAGGGCAGCCAGCTGGTCCATCGTAAAATCATGGATGCGCGGTTTTAATTCGTCTGGGAGAAGCGTTTGCATCCGCATTCGTTCCTCGAGTCGAATGACTCGGTCTTGGGCTTTTAACGCGAATGTCCGTGCGAACACAGCGATCATGATCAACGCTACCGCCATCCACACCAGCCAAGCCGTTTCGAGCGAGAACGCGGTCGTGCTGCGATAGATACTTAGAAGTAGGTTGATTAATAGAATTGGCAAGAGTATGTAGTGGAACGGGGCCACCATTTTGGCGTGGTTTTGTAATGTTTGAGGGGTTTTCTCTGGCATTTCTTCTCCAGGGTTTGACAAAAATGAGCGACTATCGCGCCTTTACCTGATACTTTCCAAATAATTAACGAATTGTTGGCTACTATGACTCTTCAGCTCAAGATATTCTTAGTATTTAATCTGGGAGCCTTGGTGGCCAGACGGTAAATCATAAGCCAGTGTGCTATTGATTGTGTGAACCGCAGTGTCAAAAGTGTAATGGCGAGGATTTGATGAGTGAACTTTCGAGTAAGCAGTGCGTACCGTGCCGGGGCGGTGTTCCACCGCTCAAAGGTCCCGAGCTTATTGCATTACAAGATCAGTTGAGCGCGGGATGGATGGTCGTTGATGGGCATCATCTTGAGAAGGAATATCGTTTCCAAGACTTTCGAGAGGCACTCGACTTCACAAACAAGATTGGTGAGATGGCGGAGGAGCAGGATCACCACCCTGACATCTTGTTGACGTGGGGAAGAGTGAAGGTGACGATTTGGACACACAAGATTGACGGTTTAACGGAGAGCGATTTCATTTTTTCCGCTAAGGCCGATGTCTTATAGGTCTTCTTCCCATGAGACTTTGTCGCCCGTGGGGATCACGGCGTCATTGAGGACTTCGCTATAGACGTCTCCAGTCCAGTGTGAGTCCAGCGCCGTACGTAAACCGGGAAGGGCCTCGTCCATTCGTTCGCAGGGACGGGTTTCACCGTTTACTTTCAGCTGGCACGTTCCAATAACCAACACTTTCCCGCGGCTCTTTTCTAGATTAATTCCAGATACCAGCAGGTTTGCTCGACGCACGCTGGGTTCCGCTTCAACGCCCATGGCAGCAGTGACTGTCTGCCACTGTTCCTGTGAAATGATCGTGATTTGGCGGAAGCCACGTTGGTCAACGTTATCCAGTAGGCCTGCTCGCGCGCAAACCTGAGCTGTTGACTGAGCATCCATTGGTCCCCGTCTGAAGTGCTTCGTCAAAATATTTTCAAGGCGATCGGCCATGGTGAGTATCCGTTAAGAATTCGCCTCTATATAAAATGATTCTGCTTCGGCCGTGAGACGATAGGAGTCGTTCGTCGCCCGCGAGCGAGATGGGGTCGCCTCGCTCCACCAAGCTACTAGTGTAAGATGACTGGTTGATGAAAACCGAGTTACTTGTTAGTGAAAGCGACGTGGCGGGGTCGCGAGATCGACTCGACAAATGGGTTCAGGAGATCATGGCTTGGCACTTTGATCCGGCTACCGGTTGTCCGTTTTGGTTGAGCTGGGCGGAAAAGGCTGGGTGGGATCCGAGAACTGAAGTTGCTGGTTTCAGTGATCTGACAAAATTTGGCCATTTTGAAGACGAATCGCTCCGAGGTGGACCGCTGCAACGTTGGATTCCTCGTGGTTTTTCTGAAAAGCCTGTCTACGTGTTTGAGACGGGTGGAACGACGGGCATTCCGAAGAGCCGTGTGGCTATTGAAGACTTCCGCGTGGATTATGAGTTGTTTTCAGAGACTCTCCCGGGCGAACACTTTCCGATAGGGGCTAATTGGCTCATGCTGGGACCGAGTGGCCCTCGGCGTCTACGATTAGCAGTCGAGCATCTAGCCCAACACCGGAAGGGTATTTGCTTTTGCGTTGATCTTGATCCACGGTGGGTGATCAAGTTGATCAAGAAGGGGTGGATGGACCACCTGAAAGCCTATCAGGACCACGTTATTGATCAGGCGTTGCAGGTGTTGTCCGCGGGACATGACATCAAGTGCCTGTTCTCAACCCCCAAGTTAATCGAGTTTTTGGCGAACCGTCTCGAAGCGGAAGGTTCGAGTATCAAGGACGCCGGTATTGTTGGTATCTTTGCTGGTGGGACAGAATTCACCCCACAATGGAATCGTTTCGCACAGGAAGAAATGCTAGACGGGGTTTATATGACTCCCACCTACGGCAACACCCTAATGGGGTTGGCAGCAAGTCCACCGAGTGGTCCTGAAAATGGCTACAAGATCACGTACTATGCTCCCCAGCCGCGCGCCGTGCTTGAGGTGGTCGATCCGGACGAACCAAGCCAGGTCACGGAGCATGGCGAAACAGGACGAGTTATGCTGACAACACTGACGAAAGAGTTTTTTGTGCCGCGGTTTCTTGAACGTGACGAGGGCGAGAGAGAGCCACCGTGTGAGCTCTATCCATGGGATGGGGTTAGTGGAGTCCGTCCGTTTGGTGGTTTGGTAACAGGTGCGACGGTTGGTGTGTATTAAATTCGTGAATTCTTGAGTAGTGCGGTGTGTATCCGACTGCTGAAGAAGATGTTCTTTTTAAGGAGAATCTAGTTATGAATAATGTCAGAAAATTTCTCATGAATCGGAGTTGGTTGGCTGGAATTACGGTGCTTGTTGCCATGGCCACGGCATGTGGTGGTGGTGAAGCGCCGGAGCCAGCTAGTAATGAAATGGAGATGGCGGAGCCTGAGAGTGCACCGGAACCGATGGAGGAGCCACGTGTCTTTTTTGTGGCACCACGAGACGGTGAAGAGATTTCTGTTGATATTCCTGTAGCTTTCGAGTTTGGCACGGAGAACTTCGAGATCAGTCCGGTTCCGGAGACAGTCCCGCCGGTTCGGGAAAGTCTGGGGCATTTCCACCTCGGCGTCGACACCGAGTGTTTGTCTGCTGGCGAGGTAATTCCGCAGAGTGATCCGTGGATTCACTTTGGCGACGGGTCTAACACGATCGAAATGTCCCTCGAACCAGGCGAGCATCAATTCGCCGTGCAAATTGGTGACGATGAACATCGTACTCTGGAAGGACTCTGTGAAACGATCACGGTCATGCTTGAAGAAGGAATCTAGGTGATTCACTTTCCGGTTCTGCGGTGGGGAAGTCCATATAAGAGTCTTGAACTGAGCCAAGTGATTCACTTTGACACGGGTGAGCCTGTGGCTGAGGTGAGCCAAGCGAACCCAGGTTTAGTCGCCCGGGACATGAAGAAGGCGGGACGGGCACGGGAGGTGCTCCGTGACGTACCGGTGTATGACCTTATTTCCATGGTAAAAAAGGCGGGCGAACTATTTTCGTCAGCGGAATTGCCACTTGGTGAAGGCACCCAAACACCCGAGGAGTTCGTTTGTCAGCAGTCGGCAACGACCGGTTTATCCGAGCAGATGTGTCGGATGAATATGGAAAAGCTTCGGTTTGTTTTGGACCACATGGATGAGATTCTTGCTTCTTTGACTAGGCGGTTGGACCCGAGCATCCTGTCGCAGGGCTACGGAGAAGAAGATGGTGTGATGCGGAGCTACCAGGCCACGACGCCGGTCCTTGGGATGGTGCTTCCCTCGAACTCGCCTGGTGTTCACAGCCTTTGGCTTCCGGTGATCCCACTGCAGATTGGATTGGTGTTAAAGCCAGGCCCTCAAGAACCCTGGACACCGTGGCGATTGACGCAAGCGTTTTTTGAGGCCGGAATCCCACGCGAATCCGTGTCGCTTTATCCAGGACTCGGTGAGGTTGGTGCTTCCGTGCTTAATAACTGTGCCCGCAGCTTCATCTTCGGGGGTGCTGCGACGGTTGATCAGTATGCGGGTCACCCGGGGGTACAGGTGCACGGACCAGGTTTCAGCAAGATACTGCTTGGTGATGACCAAGTCGATAGATGGGAACAACATCTTGATCTGATGGTTGACAGCATCTTGGTAAATAGCGGGCGAGGGTGTATTAACTGTTCTGGAATCTGGGCGTCCCGGCACACGACGAAAATTGCTGAAGCATTGGCTGAGAAGCTTGGACCGATTGCGCCCTTGCCGCCAGACGATCCCGCCGCTGCGCTGGCCGCGTTCACGGTGCCTGGTCAAGCACAGGCAATTTCTGCCGACATCGATGGGGTGATCCAGGAGCCCGGTGTTGAAGATGTGACTGCGCGATTTCGCGACGGGCGTCTCGTCGAGAAAGAGCGCTGTGACTATCTTCGCCCGACGGTTTTACACTGTGAATCCCCGGATACCGCGGCGTCGAAGAAGGAATACATGTTTCCCTTTGCTACGGTTGTGCAGTGTCCACAAGAAAAAATGTTGTCTGCGATTGGGCCAACATTAGTAGCCACGGCGATCACGGAGGATGAGTCTTTCAGACGGACGTTAGTTGATGCCGGAAACATCGACCGTTTGAATATTGGGCCGATACCGACAATCAAACTCAATTGGCTCCAGCCTCACGAAGGTAACATTGTCGACTTCCTATTCCGACCACGTGCGTTCCAGTTGGTGTCCTAGCCGGTAGCAGGTCAGACAGCAATGTTGTTCATGGAACGCGAACAACGTTGGGGAGTGTCACCGTGCTCGAAGTAGAGAATCTGAGCAAGCAATACTCCACAGCCCAAGGACCATTACCGATCCTTTCGGAGGTCACCTTCAGTCTTGCCCCGGGCGATTCCATGTCGATCATCGGGCCATCTGGTGTTGGTAAGAGTACGCTTCTTTATGTACTTGGGGCTCTTGACCCGCCGACAACGGGAACGGTGACACTTGACGGGGAAAATCCATTCACTCTGCCAGAGTCAGAGTTAGCAGTCTTTCGGAATAACCAGGTTGGATTTGTCTTCCAAGATCACTTATTGCTCCCTCAGTGTACGGTGCTCGAGAATGTTCTTCTGCCCACGCTAGTAGCTACGCCGGACGCCAGTATCAGGGAACGTGCTGTTGACCTGATTGAACAAGTTGGGCTCAAGCCTAGACTGGAACATCGGCCGGGGGAATTGTCGGGTGGAGAACGGCAGCGCGTTGCTTTGGCCCGGGCGTTGATCCGACAGCCACAATTGTTACTGTGTGATGAGCCGACAGGCAATTTGGACCGCGAGTCGGCCGACACGGTGTCCTCTTTGCTCTTCGACTTGCACAGGCAACGACAGGCAATTCTTGTCGTGGTAACTCACAACGTCGCGCTGGCGCAGCGCTGTGCGAGGCAGTCCCGATTGAATGACCGAACTCTGGAGCCGGTGTCACTGTAACTCATGACCATTCAGGCACTGATCCGCCGCAACCTGTTGCACTTCTGGCGGACCAATCTGGCCGTGGTGGTTGGCGTCGGTGTCGCCGTCGCCGTACTGGCTGGTGCATTGCTCGTCGGGTCGTCAGTGCGAGCCAGTCTGCAAAGTCTGGCTCTTGAGCGATTGGGCTCGGTGGATGCTGTTGTTACAAGTGTCAGTTTCGTCCAAGAGTCCCTTGCCGAGAGAATATTGGATACCGGTTCCACACGAGAATGGTTCGGCGGGGCTGTTCCGATTATCGCAGTTGAAGGTTTCGTGACCCACCAAGAGAGCGGTCGTCGTGCGTCCGGAGTTCAGGTTTATGGTGTCGATGAACGGTTCTGGGATTTCCATGAACAAAACGCGGAATCACTCACTTTGGAGCGGAATCGTGTTTTTGTGAGTGAAGGACTGGCCAGTGAGTTGGGCGTGACGGTTGACGACAGCGTCCTAGTTCGACTGGAACTCCCGTCAGCTATTCCGATCAGTTCGTTGCATGGCCGGCGCGACGACTTGGGTCGGACACTTCGACTGGGAATAGAGCGTGTTCTTCCGCCAGAGGCGGAGGGCGAGTTTTCGTTTCGACCCCAGCAGGGACGGGCCCGATCAGTGTTTGTCTCCTTGACTCGGTTGCAACAAACCCTTGAGCAAGACGGACGAGTCAACACTGTTCTGCTCGGTGTTGGCAATCTCATGAGTGGAGGCTCGGTTGACGCGGCTACTAGACTGACCGCCGCTGAGTCTGCTGTACGAGCGGTCGCATCGTTGGATGACATTGGCTTGAGGGTACGGGTTGTTGCTGATCGCAACGAACTGGCAGTTGAAGCGGTTGGCGGCTTGATCAATGAAACCACAGCTGAAGCGGTTGGTTCCGTCGCTGGGGCGAGTGGCATTGAAATGAGACCGGTCTTAACTTACTTGGTTAACAAGTTGACACGCGGTGACCGGATAATGCCGTACTCCCTCGTGTCGGCCATTGACCTTGAGCTTGTCAGTGACCTGGCAGGTGATTTTACGAACACTGAGAGTAGTGCTGTTCCGCTGGTGCTCAATGAATGGGCAGCCGATGATTTAAGTGTCACCGTAGGTGATTCCGTCGAATTCGAGTATTTCGTTTGGGAAGATGAGGGACGACTTGTTACCCATGACGCGAGTTTCCGTGTAGCCGACGTCGTGCCGATTGCTGGTGCTGCCGGCGATCCGAGCTTAGCTCCGGATTATCCAGGGATCACGGAGGCAGTTGACCTCACCGGGTGGGATCCTCCGTTTGAGATTGATTTGGGGCTCATTCGGCCCCAGGATGAAGATTATTGGGACGAGTATCGAACTACGCCAAAAGCTTTCATCCCACTGGAAACAGGCCAACAGTTATGGGAATCGCGCTGGGGTTCTTTGACGTCGATTCGTCTTAAACCAGCCGGAGACTTGGAAGTCGTCGCGGAGCAGTTCGGTCGAGACCTTCTAGCTGCCGTGGATCCCGTCGCTGCTGGATTCGTCGTCTATCCGGCTAGAGCACTGGCTGTGGAATCGTCTGTAGGTGCGACCGATTTTGGTCTGTACTTTATTTATTTCAGCTTTTTTCTTGTTGTTTCTGCACTGCTGCTGGCGAGTCTTTTTTTTCGCTTGGGTGTGGAGCAGCGATTGGCGGAAATTGGTTTACTCCGTGCTGCTGGTTTCTCGAATAAAATGATCTGGAAAATTTTCAGTGCGGAAGCTTTATTACTGTCTCTGATAGGAAGTCTCATTGGTGTGGTTGGGGCAGTTGTCTATGCGGACCTCATCATGTGGGGACTTAGGACATGGTGGGTTGACGCGGTGGGAACCACCCGTCTCACTCTTTTCGTTTCCCCATTAGCTCTAATGTCTGGCGCGCTTGGAGGTGTCCTTGCTGCGTTCCTGTCGATCGCTTTAACTCTGCGTTCGCTTAGTCCAGTTTCTCCACGAAGTCTGTTGTCTGGAATACTCACAGAGAATACTTTTTCAGAAAATACTGGCTCTCGGTCACGTCTTATTACCCTTGCGGTGGGCTTGTCTTGTCTCGGTATTGGATTGATTATGGCTTCGACTGTGGATTTATTGACCTCGACAGTCGGATTTTTTGGGGGAGGAATATCGCTACTGTGTAGTTTACTTGTGACCACGTCGGTCTTGCTCCGTGGTGGACCTCGTCGCCAGACCGGAAGGCCGTGGTCGATTGTCCAAGTTGGATTCAGGAATGCAAGTGCCCGTCCTGGACGAAGTGTGTTGTGTATTGCTCTTATCGCATCGGCAGCATTCATCATTGTCGCAGTTGGCGCTTTTTACCGGGAAGGTGCTGAGGGTGAGCTAGACTCACAGTCTGGAACTGGAGGCTACCCGCTTCTCGCTGACACACTACTGCCGATTGCTCACGATTTGTCGGTCGCGGCTGGTCAAGATGCGCTCAACTTGTTTGATTTTTATGAATCGGGTGGGGTTCTTGAAGACGTGACGCTCACACGGTTTCGTCTGAGACCAGGTGAAGATGCCAGTTGTCTCAATTTATATCAAGCCAAAGATCCGAGAGTCTTGGCTGCGACTGAAACGTTTCTGGCGCAGGGGCGATTTTCATTTACCGGGAGTCTGGCGGAAACTGAAGTCGAGAGGGAGAATCCGTGGCAACTCTTGCACCGGACGTTTGAGGATGGAGCGATTCCCGCGATTGCGGATGCGACCTCGTTGACCTACGCGTTGCATCTCAAAGTGGGTGATGATTTTGTTCTGAATCGCGATACGGATAATCCGATTCGTTTACGCATTGTTGCTGCACTGTCTGACAGTATTTTTCAACGAGAACTGGTGGTTTCAGAAGAGCAGTTCGATCGGTTCTTTCCGCAGTACGACGGATACCGATTTTTCTTGATCGATGCGCCGCTGGAACGGACGGATGAAGTGGTTGCTGCATTGGAGGGGCGATTGGCAGACTATGGATTCGATGTGGTTTCAACCGCCGAACGACTAGCTGGATTCCATCGCGTGGAGAATACTTATCTGGCAACTTTTCAGGCATTAGGTGGTCTCGGTTTGGTGCTTGGCACGTTTGGGCTCGGAGCGGTGTTGCTTCGGAATGTATTTGAGCGACGACGAGAGTTGGCTCTTTTACGTGCCGTGGGTTTTAATTCGAGGCATTTGTCATTACTGGTCCTGTCAGAAAACGCTTTTCTGCTACTTGTTGGTTTGTTCACCGGAACGGTCTCGGCGTTGGTGGCTATTGCTCCTGCTTGGGTTTCTCGGGGAGGCAGTCTTCCATTTTTGTCGTTAGGGGCGTTACTGGTGATCGTCCTCGTCGTAGGGTTCTCCGCGTCCGTTTTTGCGACGTTAGCTGCGGTTCGAGCTCCGCTTCTTCCTGCGCTTCGGTCGGAGTAAGTCGATCCATGCCTCCGCCGATTCTAGAGAAGCGCCCCCATTACCTTGAACTAAATGGTGATGTTCGGGTGGATGAATATTACTGGTTGAGAGAACGATCGAATCCTGAGGTTACGGCGTATTTAACTGCTGAGAACCAGTATGTTGACGAGTGCTTGGGGCACACACGGAAACGTCAGGAGACTTTATTTGAGGAAATTAAGGGGCGGATTAAACAAACCGACGTTTCGGTTCCATATCGCGATGGGAAGCATCTTTATTACTGGCGTTACGAGGATGGGCGAGAGTATCGAATTTATTGCCGACAATTAGAGGCAGACACTGTTGAGGAAGTGACGCTCGACGTTAACAAGATTGCTGAAGGACATAGCTACTGCGATGTTGGCGGACTCAAGTTTAGTCCGGATGAGCGACTGCTTGGGTATGCCGTCGACACAGTCGGCCGGCGTCGGTATGACATCTGTTTTTGCGACACTACCGAGGGAGGCACTATTAGTGACGTAATTTCAGATGTCACAGGAAATTTTGTGTGGGCCAACGACAATGCAACTATTTTTTACACTCGCCAGGATGACTCGACGCTTCGAGCCTATCAGGTTTATCGCCATCGCCTCGGTCAGGATGTGTCAACGGATGAATTGGTCTACGAAGAAACTGACGAGACTTTTGGATGTGGAGTCGGTAAAAGTCGGTCCCAGCGACACATTCTGATTGGTTGCCACCAAACACTCACGACGGAGTATCACGTTCTCGATGCGGATCACCCAGAGGGTCCTCCACGCGTATTTGTTCGCCGAAAAACTGGACACGAATATCACATTGACCACTATGACGATAAATTCTTTGTCCGGAGCAATGCCGGAGCCAAGAATTATCGCCTTTTAGAAACAGGCGGCGAGCCGGGCCGGTGGAGTGAGGAACACTGGCAGGAACTCGTTCCCCATAGGGACGAAGTGTTACTGGAAACGTTTGAATTATTTGCACAGTTTCTAGTGCTTCAAGAACGAGTTAATGGTCTCGTGAGGCTTTGCGTTCGGCCTTGGAATGGAGATGGTGTACACGAAATCACCTTCCCTGAACCTGCCTACGACGCTTATATCGATGCGCATAACAAAGTAGTAGATACGACAGTGCTTCGTTTCGGGTATAGCTCTCTAAGTACGCCAGCATCTGAATACGATTACGACATGGTCACACGTGAGCGAACTCTGTTGAAGTGTGAAGAAGTTCTCGGTGGGTTTCAGTCGGAGAATTATCGAACGCGGCGACTCATGGCCAAGACTGCCGATGGTGTTCAGGTTCCGATCTCCCTAGTGTCCCGCTATGACACACCGTTGGATGGATCTAGTCCACTGTTGTTGTACGGATATGGGGCGTATGGGATTAGTATGGATGCTTATTTTCGATCAGATCGACTCAGTTTGTTGGATCGAGGGTTTGTGTTTGCGATTGCTCATGTTCGGGGTGGCGAGGAACTCGGCCGCGAGTGGTATGACGCAGGCAAACTGCTCAAGAAGAAAAATACGTTCACGGATTTCGTGTCGTGCGCTGAGCATCTCATCGGCGAGCGTTACACATCTTCAGGTCGGCTATTTGCGATGGGGGGAAGTGCCGGCGGTTTGTTAATGGGGGCGGTCTGCAATATGCGACCGGATCTGTTTCACGCCGTTGTTGCACAGGTGCCCTTTGTCGACGTTGTGACTACGATGTCAGACCACACGATTCCGCTGACGACTGGTGAGTTTGACGAATGGGGAGACCCGCGGGATCCGCTGTACTACGACTATATAAAATCGTACTCGCCTTATGACAACGTCACTTCTCAGGCCTATCCGCATTTGTTGGTAATGGCCGGACTTCATGATTCGCAGGTCCAGTACTGGGAGCCGGCCAAATGGGTCGCCAAACTTCGAACGGTCAAGACCGACGATAATCTTCTACTCCTTAAAACAAATATGGATGCGGGGCATAGTGGATCTTCAGGGCGCTATCGCCGATACCGGGAAATTGCGCTCCAATATGCTTTTCTGTTGGAACTGGTCCCGACTGGGACTACTTCAAACACGCACTCGTGACGGCGTATGGGTGGTGTGTTGTCATTTCTGATCTACGATTAGTAGACCGTTTCATAACGTGGGGTGCACGTGACAAAAAAAGTTCAAGCCGGATATCGAGAGATGGTTGCGACCTGCTGGACGCACTACGCGAGCGGGCAGTGGTTGCGCCTAACGAGTCTGCTGGTCCTTTTACTTATCTTGGCTTCGCAGGTGCCAATTTTGGCTGACAATTGGCCAAATTGGCGAGGCCCGACTCGAAACGGTGTGTCCATAGAAGCGGTACCGGTCGAGTGGGACGCGGACAAGAATGTGGTCTGGAAACTGGAGATGCCAGACTGGACGGGTTCCACTCCAGCGATCTGGGAAGAATCGATTTTCCTTAATGTTGCAGACGGTGATAATTTGGAATTGTGGTGTCTTGATCGCAATACGGGGCAACCGGTCTGGAAGCGATTTCTAAGTGAGGGTAACCATCGCCAGCGAAAACAGAACATGTCGTCGCCATCGCCGGTCACTGATGGCCAATATGTGTGGGTGATAACGGGTACGGGTATATTGAGGGCATTTAACTTTGATGGCGACGAAATTTGGATGCGAGACATTCAGTCGGATTATGGTCCGTTCGGGTTGAACTGGGGGTATGCTTCATCGCCGCTGCTTTACGGTAATGCGTTGTATGTGCAGGTGCTTCACGGTATGAAGACAGACGACCCTTCATATGTTCTACGAATCGATGCAACTAATGGCGAGACTGTTTGGAGGCAAGAACGTCTAACTGAGGCTTTACGTGAGTCACCCGATTCCTATACGACACCCGCGTTATTGACCTACGATGGCACGACAGAGATAGTCATTACTGGTGGTGATGCCGTTACCGGGCATGACCCTGAAAGCGGCCAAGAACTGTGGCGGGCTGAGGGGCTGAATCCCACCCGAAACGGCGCTTACCGGATCGTGGCTTCCCCTGTGATAGAGGATGGTCTGATTATTGCGCCGACGCGTGTGAGACCGCTGTTGGTTCTGAAAGCAGGGGGGCGGGGTGACGTGCTCGATTCTCATGTGGTGTGGGAGGCTGAAGATGGACCCGATGTTCCGACACCAGTTACGGACGGAGACTATCTATATATCGTTAACGACCAGGGGATTGTCTACGTGCATGAACTGAGGACCGGCACTTTGGTTTATGGGCGTCAGCGGTTACAGCCAGGGACATACAGTGCGTCACCTGTGATTGCGGACGGTCGAATATATGTCACCAATGAATCTGGGTTAACGAGTGTGTTCAGCACCGGTCCAGAATTTGAGCTATTGGCTGAAAATGACTTGGATGATTACACGTTGAGTTCACCGGCACTTTCGGATGGTCAGATCTTTATACGGACTACTGAGTATCTGTATGCGATCGGAGAGCGTCGCCGAGGAAGTGCGGAGTAAGTCTCGATCGTCAAAGTGCGCGGTCTCGCTGTGACAGGCAACCTTTCATCCTGTAGTGACTAGTGTGGCACCAGAACCTCCGCCGACCCCGCGGATTTATTTGCTGTGCGACGGGTCGGTGGCAGTAGACAAGAACAAGGTAACGTGTCAGGTCAGTTGGCCGGAGTGGGAGAAATACTCTGGTTGTCAGTCGGTCCACGCGATGAGACTGAATACCTAGTGTTCAAGCACACTCCGTAGAATTTGCATGACAGGGCTGGACAGATATGGGTGTTGCTTCAATTAATAGTCTGTCAGATGGAGAGTCATGACTTCGATGAAAAACTTCATGCTGAGTCTTGGTGTGATTGCGTTATATGCCCTGCATCAGGATATCTGGTTTTGGGATGTGGCTCAGCCGCTTGTGTTCGGATTCCTGCCGGTAGGACTTTTCTACCATGCAGTCTATTCGGTTGCTGTTGCATTGTTCATGATTCTTTTGGTGAGTGTTGCTTGGCCTGTGGAGCTTGAACGTGAAGTCGAGGGTGAGTCGTCTGATTCAAGTGAGGATGTTTCGTGATTCCCACTCTTGTTATTTTCGCCTATCTGGGGATCGTGCTCTACATTGGAATCTTTGCATCCCGTCGGTTTGACCAGGGGTCGGCTGAGGGCTACTTTCTGGCTGGAAGGTCGTTGGGGCCGGCAGTGTTCTTACTGTCGCTGTTCGGTACTAACATGACCGCGTTTACCATTTTGGGTTCTGCAGGGCATGCGTTTTCAAACGGGATCGTTACATATGGGTTGATGGCGTCGTCTTCGGCGCTCATCATCCCGGTCACATTGTTTCTGATTGGCACACGAGTGTGGGCTCTCGGCAAGCGGCATGGATTCATTACACCAGTCCAAATGTTTCGGGATCGGTGGGAATGCGGTCACATCGGAACATTGATTTTTGGACTCCAGGCAGTATTACTTTTGCCCTACATCATCATAGCGGTGATGGGTGGGGGGACGACTTTAAGCGCCGTAAGCGGTGGCATCGTGCCGTACTGGTTGGGTGGTGCTGTGGTCGCGCTTGTTGTTATGAGCTATGTGTTTTTCGGCGGTATGCGAGGAACAGCATGGGTTAACAGTTTTCAAACCGTGCTCTTCCTCGTGTTTGGTGCGGTCGCGTTGGGGTTAATTGGTTCAAGTCTGGGTGGTTATTCCCAGGCGATGAACGGTCTACTGGAGTCTGGTGCGACCGCGTCACTCTTGACCCGTGAACGTGTGTCGCCCCAGTTCTTCTTAAGTTATACGTTCATTCCTTTATCGACGATCGTCTTTCCGCACATCATGATTTTTTGCTTGACGGCGCGACGGATGACGCAGTTCAAGAAGACGGTTATCTACTACCCACTCTGTATCCTCGCTATCTGGTTGCCGTGTGTGTTTCTTGGTGTCGCCGCCAATGCGATGCTGGAAGTACCTGGAATTGCAGCCAAGCTTGATGCTCGTGAGTTGCTGGCCTCAGGCGAAGCACTTTCGGCTGCGATGGTGACCGAGTTGCGCCAAATAGCGGCTGGTGATGATGTGATCATCTTAATGCTTGAACACTACGCACCGTTGTGGATGGCTGGATTACTCGGAGCAGGCATTATGGCGGCGGTTATGGCGAGTGATTCCCAGATTTTGGCATTGTCCACGATGTTTACTGAAGATATCTTCGCATTTTATGGCGGGACGAAGCGCTTTGGTGAACGTGTTCAGGTACAAATGGGTCGACTGTTTGTCGTGGTGATCGCCGGGCTTGCCTACGTTATCGCTCTTCGTGCGTCTGCCGGGATCTTTAATCTGGCAGTGCAGTATGCTTTTTCGGGCTATGCTGCGCTCTTTCCCCTTCTTGTTGGTGCACTCTTCTGGAAAAATAGCACGAAATGGGGCGCATTCGCGGTGACCATGTGGACCGCCACGACAGTCGCTGCGGTTGCTGTGTTTCAGGGGGTAGTCCCTCCGGCTGCTCCAGGAACAACAGTGTCTTATTGGACGGTCGTTGGGGTGGATGTCATTGCACGAACACCAGGCGGGACGGACGTTCTTGGTTTCATGCCGGTAGTGCCCATGACTATTGTTTCAGCTCTACTAATGATGGCGGTTTCACTCGTCACTACACGCCCCAGTCAAGCCACCTTGGAAAAGTACTTTTGATCAGTTGAATATTGGCGTCTAACTTTTGGTCACCATGGACGCTCTTCAGTTGTCAGCCGATACGATGCTTTGGTGGAAACCTCCGAGTCCAGCGTAACAGGCGGATTCGCCAAGGGAATGCTCGATCTCGATCAGCCGATTGAATTTCGCAATTCGTTCACCTCGGCAGCCGGAACCAGTCTTAATGTGTCCGCAACCGGTCGCAACGGCGAGGTCGGCTATAAATGTATCTTCTGTTTCACCTGAACGGTGTGACACATAGACTCCGTAACCACATTTTTGAGCGAGTTGTACACACTCGAGTGTCTCGGATACAGTTCCAATCTGGTTGAGCTTGATGAGGATGGAATTTCCGACGCCTTTTGCAATGGCTTCCTGCAAAATCGATGGATTTGTGCAGAAGATATCGTCGCCGACTAGTTCTATTTGGTCACCCAACGTCGTGGTTAGCTGTTTCCAGCCCGGCCAGTCATTCTCAGCTAACGCATCTTCGATCAGTACGATCGGATATTTGTTTACCCATGTTTCCCACAAGTTGATCATCTCTTGGGTGGTCATATCCGCTTGACCGGATTTCTTAAAAACGTAGGTGCCGTTCTTCCAGAGTTCGCTGGTCGCCGGGTCTAGGCACAAGACAATATCTTCACCTGGTCGATATCCGGCTTGTTCAATTGCCTTCAGTATGAATTCAACCGCATCCTCATCGTTCCGGAGGTCAGGGGCGAACCCTCCTTCATCGCCGACGCTAGTCGCCTTTCCTTCAGTTCGAAGAAGAGTCTTAAGTGCATGGAACGTCTCAATGCCCATACGGAGTCCTTCTGAAAATGACGATGCATTGTGAGGAGCTATCTGAAATTCTTGAAAATCAACTGTGTTGTCCGCGTGCCGTCCGCCGTTAATGACGTTGAGGCAGGGAACAGGCAGTGTTGACTCTTGGTCGCCACCAAGATATTTGAATAATGGTTGTCCCGTTGCGGACGCGGCAGCACGTGCTGCCGCCATTGACACGCCAAGTATTGCGTTTGCACCTAATCGAGATTTGTTTGGTGTGCCATCAAGTTCAATAAGGCGATCATCGATACTTTTTTGGTCTGTAACGTCAGAACCGACGAGCGCAGCATGAATTTCAGTTCGAACGTGAGTGACCGCGGTTTGAACGCCTTTACCGCCATAGCGGTTGGGGTCACCATCCCTTAGTTCGGCTGCTTCACGTTCGCCGGTGGATGCGCCTGACGGAACGATGGCTGAAGCGACTGTGCCATCTTGTAAGTGGATTTGGGCCGATACCGTGGGATTGCCTCTGGAATCGAGAAATTCAAGCGCGCTGACTGAGCTAATCTTCATCTACCAATAACCTCCCTAGTGTTCGATTCGCACGGAACATGATAATTCTAGAGCTATCTTTTTTGAGAAAGCGGCACGTGCCATCGTCTCAACGCTTGATTGGGTGTACGGGAGATTGATCAGGTTCCTTCCTGCTGTCGATTGATGACCAAGATAGCACCGAACAACACGACGCCGGCGACATCAACTATAGGAATCGACAAACCAATCAGTACGATTGAAGGACCTGGCACCAGTAGTAAAGCAGCAGCCACTAGGATGGCCCCACGAAGGCCAATGTTGAGAGGAGCACGTAGTTGTCCGGCGATACCGGCGGCAAAGCACGTGATACCGAGTATTGCAATTCCAAGTGACGGCAGTATGTTTATCCAAGTTGCCGATGTTCCGTCGGCTGACAGCATCAAGAGTTCAGGGCGGTAAATAAACATGTAAGGAAGCGTGAATCCAACGAGCGCATATCTGAACGCTGCTAGTGCAGTCGGGATGATGGGAGTCCCGGCGATTGACGCTGCTGCATATGCAGCGAGTGCGACGGGTGGGGTAACCATCGACATCATTCCGAAGTAGAAGATAAAGAGATGAGCTGCTAGTGGAATGACACCAAGATTTCCAAGTACTGGCCCGATCAGGGTTGCCATTAGCAGATAGCAGACTGCAGAAGGCAGTCCCATGCCGAGAATGATTGAAGAGACCATGATCAGTAATAGAGCCAGAAATAAACTCTGTTCGGCCAGCGGAATTATGGTTGCGGGCAACCGTGTTCCGATTCCGGTGAGAGTCACTGTACCGATAATTATTCCTACACAGGCTGCTGCTACCACAAGGGGAACACCACCACGAGCAGCGCTGATTAACCCGCGAACTGTCGTTGCAAGCCTCAAGCGTGTGCTCTCATGCAAACTACTTGTGAGAATAATTGCTACCAGGGCGAGACTCACGGCACGAAATGCCGTGTATCCCAAAATTAGGAACACGATCAAACTGCCTAAAGCAGCAGCAAAGACGATTCCGTCAAAGCGTGTACTGGGAGGCGGTTCCAGATCTTTATCTGTGACGGTCGTTGTCGTAAACGCCATACGGCGCGCATGAAAATGGACGATTAGCAACAACGAGAGGTAGAACAGAAGGGCTGGAATTAAAGCAGCTTTCACTATTTCGAGGTACGTTACAGCCGGCTCGATAATCTCCAGCATCATGTAAGCGCCGGCTCCCATCACCGGTGGCATCAAGGCTCCGCCTGAACTTGCGGCTGCTTGCACTCCGGCGGCGGTTACCGGTTTAAAACCTGCGCTTCGCATCATCGGGATTGTGAACGTCCCGGTGGTAGCTGTGTTGGCGACGGCACTACCTGACAGAGAGCCCATCAGCCCACTACTCAGCACTGCTACTTTCGCCGGTCCACCCGGGCTTTTTCCGAACATGCGCTGGGCAAAATCGACTATGAACCGAGTGGCGCCAGTCGCTTCAAGAAACGCCCCGAAGATAACGAACAGAAAGACATATGTGAACATCACGCTCAGGGCTACTCCGAATATTCCTTGGCTGTGTAGAAAGGTCTGCGCAACGATTCGAGACAGCGAGTAGCCTCGGTGTGGGAATAACCACGATGGAAAGGATGATCCGAAAGCCGCATAAGACAGAAAGACGACCGACAGAATTGGTAGCGCCAAACCGAGTGACCGACGCGCGGCCTCGATGACCACCAGTAGACCAAGGAGACCAATAGCAGTATCGGTTGTGGTCTCAAAACCTGCGCGGTTACCAAGAGATTGACCATCGACCCAGAAGGCCTCAAACAATGGGTCGGTCTGTACAACGATATAGCCACAGCAGACTATGGCAGCCAGTCCCAGTGCCACGTCGATAACATGAGCGACAACAGTTGACTTAATTCGTGGGTGAATAGGGAAATTAACAAAGCAAAGCACTAGCCCAAATAGCGCGAAAGTACCCAAACGGCTCTGGGGCGCGAGCAACGGATAGTTCACTTCGACCAGGGTGAAAACACACAACGTGATCCCAACGACACCGGTAATGAGTTGTCGGAGGTCTGTTGTTCTAGAGGCCGGTACGCTTGTCATCGTAAGCGCTCACACTTAACCATTAAAGTGTTCTGTGTGTTGTTCTCGCAACCGGCGATTCGGTTCGGTGGCTGGTGCAGCAGCGAAAGGTCGTTGATACTGTTTGACCATGTAGCAACTCGGTATTGTGGTGTATAACGCCAAGAGAGGATATCGGTGCTATCTGCTTCTGCTACTAAGGCCAAATCCCAATTTCCTCGTAATACCGAATTGCTCCAGGATGAAATTCAGTGCCAGTATCACGGACGACATTGTTTGGATTGATAGCCCGACCTGCCGCATGTCTTTCAACAACAAGATCGCGATTTTCGTACAAGAGGCGGGTAACCGTGTACACGAGCTCATCCGGTGCATTAGCAGAAGTAATGAAGTGCATCGAGCCTACGTCTAGGCCGTCGAATGGTTCGGTTTGGTTGCGATAGGTTTCGGCTGGAATCGTTGCAGGTCTAAAGAAAAGAAAATCGTTTATCAGTTGAATCTTTTCCGTTTCTCCGAATGGAAGAAATCTTATATCCATTGATGCGGAAGCCTGTGTGATCGATGAAGTTGGGACAGCACCTCCTAGAAAAGCAGCGTCTGAAGATCCATCAGTAAGCATGTCGACTGCGGCCTGTTGGGTGGCATTCAGAGGACTGAAATCGTCGTAACTGATGTCGTGAGCTGTGAGTAGAGGACCTACAAAGTATTCAAATCCAGCTCCTGCGGGTCCAACTGTCACACGTTTTCCTCTTAGGTCTGCGAGTGTTTCGATCCCAGAATCAGTAGGGGTGACAAACAAGGCGATATTGGGAGCAAGAGTCATGACAGATCGTACCGGATAGGCTTGGTCCCAACCTTCAGTGCCTCTAACAGCAAAGAACGTTATCGCGGCGTTGGATAGTGCGAAGTCCAGTTCACCCGTAAGCAAACGGCGAATGTTTTCTTGCGACCCACTGGTTGCTTCCCCGGTTACGCTGAATCTCTCGTCGACACCGGTTACGGTGATCACTTCAGCCAGTGCGCTGCCTACGACGAAGAAGGCGCCACCTGGCGGAGCGGTACCTATACTCAAGAAAACAGGTGCGGTTCCTGAGTCACTTGTCTCATTACTGCCTCCACACGATACAACCAGAGCGGCAGCCAAAAAAGTAAACGAAACAAATAGCGCGCGCACAGACCCTCCCTAGGACGTTTCCCTGATTTAGCCGCCTATGGTACTACGGACCGCTGGGGGATAGAGTAGATGCTAGGAAATTGTGTTCTGAGACTAGAAGGGTGAGATCGGTAGACTGAGCGAAGTCGAGTCTTACGACGTGCGGAAGAGTGGCTTTTTGGAGCAGGTCGCCATTACTGCTGCTGACTCGTGTGCCCAGCCTAGTTTCCCTTGAGAATAAAGCGGCGGGCTTTCATTTCGAAGCGAGGGAGGGTGCCTTTCTCCACGGTATTCACAATCACCGATAGACCGAGCGTCTCGCGTAATTTAACTTCAACGAGTCGGGTGACTTCGGTCGGGTCCGATGCATCCACTTCAATTTCGAGTAGCAGTGTTCCGAGAGCGCTGTCCTGAGTGACCGAGGCGCGATATTCTATGACTTCGCTGACTGTGCGAACTATGGATTCGATGGCAGTTGGGTAGATATTTACACCCCGTAGACAGACCATATCGTCGGCACGAGATAAGACTCCGCCCTTTAGCCGCGCTAAGGTTCGTCCGCAACGACACCTCTCAGTGGTTTTAATGACGACATCTCGAGTTCGATATCGGATGACGGGGCTTGCCAGACGGCCTAGGTTGGTGACTACCAACTCACCTTGGTTGCCGTCTGGGACCAAAACTGCTGAGTCTGGGTCAATCACTTCGCAGATGTACTCGTTTTCGTTCACGTGCATAAATCCAGGATTGTCCCAGCATTCAAAACTGATGGGACCGACTTCAGTGAGGCCATGATGGTCTATTACACGTGCCCCCCAACCATTTTCGATCTGCTGTCGGGTTGCGGCAATGCTGCCTCCGGGTTCTCCGGCTACAATCAAGACCCTCACTGAGCTGTCTACCAGAGACAGAGTGTCATTCCTGTTTTCCTCTTTTGCCACTTCGACTAATCGGAGTGCATAGGTTGGTGTGCAGCACACTACGGTCGGACGAAGGACATCTATTAACCCTAATCGCATTTCACTGGTCATACCACCGGCCGGTACGCATTGCGCGCCAAGCTGTGTGCCAGCTTCAAATGCTGTCCAGAATCCCAAAAAAGGTCCAAACGAAAACGGAAAAAAAATTCGGTCAGTTGAGTCGACTCCCGCAGCGCGATAGACGGCTTTCCAGCATTCAAGCATCCACTGCCAGCTAGCGGTGGTATCGAGCCAACGTAAAGGTTTTCCGGTGGTCGACGATGTCTGGTTGTAGCGCGTGTAGTTGGCAAGGGGTTCAGATAGCGCAGTTCCCCAAGGCGGGCTGTTGTTTTGGTCGGCAATTAGTTCGGCCTTGTTTGTGAAAGGAAGTTTTGGCAGATCATCTTGAAAATTCAGACTTCCGACGGGGATTCCTGCGTCTGCAAACTTGTTGGTGTAAAAACGGTTTCGGCCGTCGATTACTTCCAGAAGCTGCTTCAAACGGTTAGCTTGGCTTACTTCGATTTCGTCTCGAGAAAGCTGTTCCGTGGCTGGGGGCTGGGTGGTGACCATCCTCATACCTATGGCTTACGATTTAACCTGAAAGCAGTCAGTGATTCCAGCTGGAATCGCGATTGCCTTCATCGGTTCCCCAAGTTTCTTACTGACACAGATGATAGTCAGACTTCCAGTCGCGATGTGGTTGTCACCCGAGGTTACGGTGGCAGTGTAGCGAATGGTTTTTGCCGTGATTTCTTCGACAACGAGATTAACCTCGAATTCGTCTTCAAAATACAGGGGCTGGTGGAAGTCAAAAGACGCCGAGACACGAGGAAAAGCGACCGCCTCTGTTTCGCGCGGTGCGATGCTAAGACCCGCCTCACGCCAGAGGGCGTGTTCTGCTTCCTCCATATAGCGATAGAACCAGCTAAAGTGGACGATTCCGGCTGCGTCGGTCTCATAAAAATGGACCCGGCGTTTGAGACGATAGTGACTCGGCACGACCTATTTTCGCACGCTCAGTGCGTCAGACCAGATTTTGGGTTCTTGCATTGCTCGTTCGGGTTGAGAACTCGTTTAGCGCGTCAAATAGGGGTTTAAGGTCCGCAAAAACATTGCCAACGAGTGCGTCCACGAGTCGGGTATGCAGTTCGGGATACGTTTTGACGAATGTGCTGAAGTTGAACGATTCGTTATAAAAGGCGAGGACGAGTTGGCGGAACTGGTCCAGAGCCCACCGGAAGTCACGTTCATAGCTGTTAAACGTTGCACTTGTTACTTCGCCTGTTTCGTCGAGACCTTGATGTATGGCGTCCGCAGCCATTTCGCCGCTCTTTAACGCTAAGAATAAGCCTGACGAAAAAACTGGGTCGAGAAATGAAAAAGCATCACCAACAAGGCAAAATCCGTTGCCAGAGGTCTTTTGTGCCCGGTAACTGAATTCACCCGTTACCCGCATCGGACCCAAGTAATGCGCTTGATCGATATGATCTTTGATCCATGTGCACGCTTCGGCTTCACGACAGAAGATCGACTCTGGGTCTCTGCTATCTCGATAAAGATATTCTGATTCCGCAACGACACCCACGCTGACTCTGTCATTGGACAACGGTATATACCAGAACCAACCTTTTTTAGGGATATAGGCAACCGTCGTGGCTCCTTCGTCAAGTCCAGGATCTCGTTTTGCGCCTGAAAAATATGTAAAAATTGCAATCTTATTTAAGTCAGGGTCACGGTGTTTCCAGCCCATTTTTGATGCCAACAATGTGTCCCGTCCGGTCGCATCAATTACAACTTTGGCATGAAGGGTCTCTTGACCTTCATTCCCATTCGTTCGTACACCGATTACATGTCCATTCTCGGTGACGATGTCGCGTACCGCAACACCGTGGCGGACGGTGACACCTTTTGCGGTGGCATTGTCTAGCATCATTTGATCGAAATCGGTCCGGAGCACCTGCCAAGTGGTCGCACATTCGTGCTTGATAGTTTGGAAAAAATAAAACGGCTGAGACACTTGTCCCGTTGCTGAAACAAACTGCACGGAATGCTTTTTTGGACAGGCGGTTTTTTCGAACCAGTCAAGTACTCCGAGTCGTTCGAATGTAAACCATGTATAAGGTATGAGTGATTCTCCAACGTGATAACGGGGAAAATGGTCACGTTCCAGGAGTATTACCTTGCGGCCGTGCTGAGCGAGTACGGTGGCTGCAGTTGCCCCTGCGGGTCCACCGCCGACGACGATTCCATCGTATTCCGTTGCCATTGTTATTGAAACACCAACGGCAGAACCTCAACGATGTCACCAATCTTGGTCTGATTATGAATTACTTCTGTGCGTCTGCCGTACAAGATTCGCACTTCACGCATCCAAAAGACTCCCATCATTTCGGCGTTCGGTGTGATGCAGAGATACGATTTCACACGGCTTTCATAATTAAATTTCCCATCCCTCAAAAGGCGGCCCAGTGGAATCTTGTTCCGAAGGATCTTTGACCTCAACTGTTGGCTAAAGACGTCGAGTCGTATGCGGATGGCGCCCATTTCGACCGGGCGTCCGGAATACTTTTGTACAAGCAAGACTCTCCTGAAATACGAACGTCCGCTTGTAAAGGTTGACAACGGTCGCAACGTCACACGGTCCCCAAAGTGACGTTCTAAGGTCAGCGTCATGTCGGTGTCGTGGACCAGAAGGGAGCGATAGGGTTGCGGAATCTGTTTAGGCGTGACAATTTTGACTCGGGGCATGTCGACCCCGGCCCGAGTGTAGACAAGGTCGAGCGGATATAGGAGACCATTCTGATTAGGTCTCGACTTAGCTGATGTTTTAGTAGTTTCTTTCAACAAAAAACCCGTCTGCGTTATTCGTTAAGTGGCCCTGTTATGTGTAACGAATATCCGTGTGTTCAGGCAGAAAAAACTGAGGTAGTAAGCTGTCGACCCGAAGTAAACCATTACGCGTGAGCGATATGTGGTCGGCATCGATGGTGTTGATATACCCATTTCCGATCAGTGAATCGAGTGTCTTCGCAAAACGTGTCCCGACGTCGACGTTGTATTTTTGTTGAAAATATGACGGCCGAACCGAGCCAAGTTTCAGTTGGAGCACCAATTCTCGGATAAGACGCTCGTCTTCCGTAGGTCGGTAGGCTCGATGCAACGGAAGCTTTCCTTCGCGGATAGCCGACGCATACGGTCCCCACGAATCGATATTTTGCATATGTACGCCATTGATGTGGCCAAACGAAGCTACACCAAGTCCTACTAGGTCTGCGCCTTGCCAGAGACGGTCGCGATATACGAATTTGGTGTTCGCGGGGTTTTTGACTGCGGTATACGCACTGCCGATCGAGTATCCAGCATTCTCAAGTTGATCGAATGCTTCTGCCACCCAACGTTGTTTTGTCAACCAAGTTGCAACGTTTTCTTTGAATTGTCCGCGGCCCTCCATTACGTCTGCACTGATTGTTGTGTTGAACGGTAACTCCATCTGATAGATAGTGATACTGTCCGGTTCAAGTTTCAGTGTTTCAGTAATACACTGTTGCCAATTGTCATCAGTTTCACCGAGCATGCCGGCGATGAGGTCAATATTGATTTGAGGAAAGCCAATCGAGCGCGCATAAGTATAGGCGCGAAAAATTTCCGCAGACCGATGCGCTCGACCATTAAGTTCTAGAATCCCATCATCAAAGTTTTCGACTCCTAGACTGAGGCGAGTTACACCGAGTTCTCGAATCGCTGCAAGCTTCGATTCAGTTAAGGTGCCAGGTTCGCATTCAAAGGTGATCTCTTCTGCGGTCGACCAAGGGATGACCTCATTCAAACGCTTGACAAGACCTTCTAGTTGCCTTACCGAGAGAAACGAAGGTGTGCCACCGCCAAAATATACAAAGTTGAGTGGACGTCCCTGAAGGGCCAGTTGTTCGGCATAGAGTTCCCACTCGCGGCCCAGTACATCGAGGTAGTCTTGGACTTCGCTAGCATTCTTTTCGGTATAGACCCTGAAATAACAGAAGTGGCACCGCTTGCGACAGAACGGGATGTGCAGGTAGAGCCCCAGCGGAGTGTTCGCTGGTGTTCGAGCTAATGCTGGTACCGCTTCCGTTTGAACGTTGTCGGTATTCCAAACCGAGAACGGTGGGTAATTGGCGACGAAATAGCTACCCACCTCGGTTTCTTCGACAATGGCTGGTTGTCCAGACTCACTCATATCATCAACTATAACGGAACGAGACCACCGTTGTTGACCGGACTTGAATCTAGTGGCGGGAACTAGCCGAAGCAGTACAAGATGCCATCTTGAGATCCGATCACGATCCTGCCGTCAGCGATGGCTGGCGAAGCGAAAAGTGGTGCCGCAGCATCGAATTCCCAAATTTTTTCACCGGTCTTAAGATCTAGGACATAAAATCGACCGTCACCCGAACCGACATACACTCGATCGCCGGACGCGACAGGAGACGAGTCCACTCGTGCGCCCGTCATGAACGTCCACACTTCCTCACCGGTGTCTTCATCGATGGCGTGCACCATGCGGTCGCGTCCCCCAATGATGACTTTGCCATCTACATTGAGGGCTGAAGAATAGAATGGAAAGTGTCGTGTGTGGTGTTCATACCGCCAGACAATCTCTTGGCTTTGAAGGTCAAGTCCCAGAACTTCGTTGTTAAATGTGCCAAAGTACACGCGGTTATCGTGCACAACCGGTGACGCTGCGGTATAGGCGCCAGCCGGGAGGTTAAATACCTCTTGGCCGTCAGTGATACGAACACCTCGAAAGACTTCGTCGCAGCCGCCAAAGTAGGCCACACCATCGGCAATCGCCGGTGTAGCGTGAACGTAATTCAGAGTCTCGTATTTCCAGGTTAGTGTTCCATCGATAGCGGACAAGCCGTAGAGGTAGCCATCGTATGATCCAATGAGCAAGTGGTCATCGACAACAACTGGGGAGGATTTAATCTCACCGCCTGTCTGAAAAATCCACGCGCGTTTACCCGTGTCGCTGTGAACGGCATGTAGCATTCCGGAAAGATCTCCGACAAATACAAGCCCGTGTCCTACAGCAGGTGATGATTCACCGATTCCCACTTCCGTACTTGCTTGATAACGCCACTTGGGTTCTCCCGTAGTCAGGTCGATCGCAATTAATTCTCCTAAGTAGGTCCCGATATAGACCGTGCTATCGACAATCGCCGCAGATGAGTCGATTGATTCGCCAGCGTCAAAAGTCCAAAGGAGTTCTAGTGTGTCCGGTATGTCGGTTGTCGACACACCACTGAGAGATGGAGTTCCACGGAACTGAGACCATTTGTCTGCTGCCGCCGACGATACCGTGTCAGTTTGACCTAGAACTAGTGACGGAGAATTGAACGCCAGCCACGAATTGATCACGGTTAACACAAGGAGTATTTGGAGCACCCCGTACGGAATCTTCACTAGGCAGTGAACTGGTCGCAGTATGCACTTGTTGACAGGTTGTCCGACGGCTGAATGTTGCCGAGACCGTGGGACCTGTGCCACTACTTGTATCGGGTGTGACGGTCGATTCCTCACGAAGATTCCTAGTAGGCGCATTCGTACATCTCCAATGCCTCCGAGGTGCCGAACGGCCTCGGGTTGAACGTGCCAGTCCATTGCTCAGCTGCCGCACTAGCGAGGGCTTCCAGGTCATTTTTGAGAATACCCATGTCCCGCAGTCGACCTGGGAAGCCACAGGCGTTACCGATGTTGACGAGTCTATTGGCTAATTGGAGACCGCTATCTATGTTTGTTGCTGTCTCTTTGAGATTCTCGCTATTGCTGATAAGTCCTCGATACAGGTCGGCACTTGTTTGCGCGTTCCAGCGGACCACGTGTGGCAAGACGATTCCAAGCGCGACGCCGTGAGCTATCTGAAATCGAGCGGTCAATGGATTAGCACAGGCATGGGCTGCACCAAGCATCGACTGTTCGATTGCAATGCCAGCGTAAAATGCACCCAATTGCATCGTCGCGCGGGCCGCGACATCGTGTGGAGCCTCCAGCACGTTTTCGAAGTGATGGTTCAAGAGGCAAAATGCCTCACGTGAATACATAGCGGATATCGCATTTCGCCTCGTCGTGACGGCTGTTTCAACGGCGTGGGCTATTGCGTCAAATCCGGCTGCTGCCGTTACCGCTGCTGGTTGTGACAATGTTAGTTCTGGGTCAAGGATGGCGACGCGAAAGGCAGCTTTCGGATCGCCACACGCCATTTTTATCTTTGTTTCAGCATCGGAAATCACGGCGTAACTTTGCGCCTCTGAACCTGTTCCGGCAGTGGTAGGTAGTGCGATCATCGGCACCATTGGCTTGACTGCCTTCCCGTAACCACGATAATCCGCCATCGTACCACCGTTACTTAATATGAAGTTGATTCCTTTCGCACAGTCTAGGGAGCTACCTCCTCCCAAGCCGATGATCGAGTCAACCTTCTGACTTTTGGCAAATACAGCACCTCGCTGAACCATATCGGAATCAGGATTAACGTCGAATTCGTGAAACGGGACTACGTCAAGGTGCGCGTCACGGAGAAGTGCGATTACCCGTTCGACGTGTCCTGCCTCGAGGAGTCCTTTATCGGCCACGAGTAATGGACGCGTTAAGCCAAGTTCTTTCGAGATTGTTCCAACGCGATCAATTGCCCCGACACCGAAGACGAGGCAGGTGCGAAGGTTGAACTCAAACGACTCCATGTTTAACGTGTTCGTCAGAAGAGCAGTCGGATACCTATCTGCAGGCGTCTGGCGCTTCCCGCCGACCCGATCTGGCCAAATATTGGCGAGCCAAGAAAGGCATTCGGGAGACCGAGGTTGACGCGGTTGAGGAGATTAAACGCCTCGACTCTGAACTGTAACCGCCCACCATCAGAAATACTCGCATGCTTTACCAGTGCGAGGTTTATATTTGCAAAACTGGGGCCCTCTAGGATGTTGCGCCCAGCACTACCAAAACTTCCAAATGGTGGGAGCTCGAATGCTTCCGTGTTGAACCAAGCGTCAGCTGAAGGGTTCTGAACGTTTGGGTCGGCAATCACGTTTGGGCGGTCATTGAATCCAAAACCTAACGCGGCGCGACCGGTGTTGCTATTGTCGAGTTCGGAAAGAAGAGAGACAGTGAATGGCGATCCACTTTGGACCGTTACGATGCCATTGGCTTGCCAACCACCGAACAGTGCTGCTGTCCAACCCCGAGTCGCAAATGAGCGGCTAGGTCCGAATGGCAGGTCGTACGAAAAGCTCATGGTAAACCGGTGTCTGACATCGAAAGCCGATCGTCCAAATTCTGCGTCAGGGTTGTTGCTGTCTTGCGGGAAGTTCGGATCACCGGTGCTCGAAAAGAAACCGGACGCGTCGTCCTGTGAATCACTGAGCGTATAGGCTACAAGTACTGATCCGTTAGCCATTCGTTCGTTAAATAGAACTTGAAGCGCGTCATACGTCGACCGGGCCTTCGATTCCACTGACACGATATCTGCGAACAAAGGGTTAGGACGTAAGTTATAGGGGTTTTGGCTTGGTTGGGCCTGGTTGATATCCCGTCCGCGAATCAGGTTTCGTCCCCTAGAACCAACGTAGGCAACCTCAAAAGTTCTCCCGGGTCCCACCTCCTGCTGCACACCAAAATTCCATTGGTGTGTGTACGGTGTTCGCAAGTCCCTCTGGAAAGTCAGCGCTGATGGAGGGAGCGGGAATGGGAAATCATCTGGAAAGGGATCGGTCAGCGTTAGCAAACGTGTGGGAAGGGGAAAAAATAGACGAAAATCAAAAAAAGGTTGGTTAAAGTAAAGGCCTTCTCCCGGTGCCAAAGCCGACTGGTTGTAGTAAATACCGTATCCCGTTCGAATTACTGTTCGGCCTTGGTTGGCCGACCACGCGGTGCCAAGACGCGGCGCAATGTTGTTCTTGTCGGTAAGGTAACCGCCTCTCGGAACGTTTGCTGTCCCAACTTGTAGCAGCTGTCCCGTCTCAAGGTCGTAGATATTCGCCCGGTCGTCCGCGTCGACCGGTGGCGTGTTTATTTCGTATCGTAGTCCGGCCGACAGTGTGAACTGTGGCGTGATCTCAATCGTGTCATTTATGAAGAAGTTATAACTCTGGGTACGCAACTGCTGAGGATTGTCAATCCGAGCGCCGCCCGTCGTAATCGGTAGTCCAAGGAGCATGTCCGCTAGAGCGTTCCCAGTAAATCCATAATCTGAAAAACTTAAAAATCCCCGTGATTGGACGTCACGAAAACCGTCTTGTTTTGTTAGGCGTAGGTCGGCGCCCGCCGACACCATGTGGGCGCCCCCGGACCACGTGACCGTGTCTAATATTTGAATCGTGGTCAGATCGGTGTTTTGAGGATTGTTGTATTCATCGCCGAGGGGAGAGAATCCCGTTACCGTGGTGAAACTGAGTCCCCACGTTCTTGGGTTCTCCGAAAGGTTCTCCAGGCCCACATTTTGGTTTAAGGACTGGCCGATATTTTCTTGCTCAACTCCGCTTGCCACTCGATTGAAAACTACCCGTACGTCATTCACCAGATTTGGTGAGATTACCTGAGTCTGACTAATTAGCAGATTTTGGCCTCGGCGAGGTACCGTAGAACCGAAACCGGGAACTTCAGCAAAACCAGCGGCGGAGTACGGTTCAAACAGTCTGCGGTCGTTGAAGCTGTATCGTACGCTTAGCTTCGAAGATGCAGTGATATTGTGGTCGATCTTAACGTCGAAGTGGTCGATAGCATCTTCAAGTGTGGGTGACGCAACGAAGTTCTGGAAAGGCACATCTCGGTTGGGCAATGGATACAGACGTGCTAATGCCACCCCAACAGGATGAAGAAAATACTGAGGAATTCGGTTACCAGGAAAAGGTTGTCCTGTGAATAAATTGATCGGTGGTCGGAGTTGGCTGTTTGAAAAGTCACCTTCACGCTCGGCAGCGGTAGGTACATTGGTGACTTGGGTGACACCTTCGGTTAGCCGTGTCGCTTCGTAGTCAACAAAGAAAAATGTTCGATTCTGCGTGATAGCCCCGCCGAGAGAAAATCCGGCTTGCGTACGGTTGTAGTCCGGTGCTGGCTCATTTTTTGGGGCGAAGAAATTTCTGGCATTCATTTCCTTAGTCCGAAAAAATCCGTACGCGGTACCTGACAGATTGTTAGTGCCGGACTTCGTGATGACGTTAACTTGAGCACCTGCGTTACGGCCAAAAGATGCGTCGTAGCCAGTGGTCAGCACTTTGAATTCAGCGATGGCGTCTACGGGTGGGCGAACGGCCGGTGTGTTTAGTTTGGAATCGACGTTATATGCGCCATCCAACAGGAAACTGTTGGCATCATCTCGACCTCCGCCGGCGGTGAAAGTAAAGTCGCCACGGACAGACCCGGCTGAACCCGGAGCAGCAGGTCCGGTGCCGGGTGCGAGCAGTGTAAGCTCAAGGAAGTTTCGTCCGTCTAGTGGCAGCATCTGAATTCGACGATTTTCGAGAACTATTCCGAGACCTGTCGAAATTTGGTCGAGCGCGAGCGGTGGCGCTGTGACAATGACTTGCTCACTGAGCGTTCCGAGTTCGAGTTGAACATCAAGGCGAAGCCGTTGGTTGACTGCCAGTGTTACTCGGATAACGGATAGTTTGTAGCCGGCGATTTTCACTTCAAGGTGATATGAGCCAGGTTGCAACTGTGTGATTTCGTAAATGCCATCTCTGGTGCTTGCGCCACTGCGGCTAGTGCCTGTTTCCTGCGAGACTAAGTGATAGGTGGCGTTCGAGATCGACGCGCCAGTCGGATCTAGAATCGAGCCGCGTATCGAACCAAGGTGTGTCTGGGTCATGACTGGTGTGTGGTAGTCGATGAAGCCAAGGCAGAATATTATGCACAGTGTTAAAACGTGCCAGAAAGAACGTTTGTTAACCATGGTTTGTCCCGACTATTTTAGATTCACAACTGGAACGATGAGTAGAGAAATTTAGCTTGATGCTATCAGCTTGACAGGTTCTCATTCTGAGAATGAGAACCTGTCATCCTCAAATACTCTTAAAAATATCTTTTTAGATGGGTAACCGGTCGAATCATGCAGATCGGTTTTGAGTGTGCGTTGATGCAGTCTGCTAAACATCAAGGTCACGTGCTTCGTCTGCTTTGTCCATAATTAATCGGAATCTCGCGCCTGGGTCTTTACCCATTAATTCGTGGATCACGCGGTCAGTCGTAATTTGATCACTGATGTGGACTCTTATTAGATGGCGGGTTTTTGGGTTCAGCGTTGTGTTCCACAACACCTTCGGCATCATTTCACCTAAACCCTTGAATCGCGTAATTTCGTGGGAGTTGGATGTCCCGTGTTGATTCAAGATCTGGTCCCGATCTTCATCGTCGAGGGCCCAAAAAGTTTTTCGGCCGATGTCGATTCGATAGAGTGGTGGTTGTGCCAAGAAGACCCGTCCGTGAGTGATCAAGGGAGTCATATGGCGGTACAAGAAGGTTAAGAGTAGCGTAGCTATGTGATTGCCATCTGAATCTGCATCGGCCAGAATGATGACTCGGTTATAGCGAAGCTTCTTAAGTTCACAGGATTTACCTAGCCCACACCCCAGAGCTGTGACGAGATCCGAAAGTTCCTTGTTCTCAAGCACTTTCGCCATCGATGCACTTTCGACGTTGAGAACCTTTCCCCGCAGAGGCAAGATTGCTTGACACCTCCGGTCTCTCGCTTGTTTCGCCGACCCCCCTGCCGAGTCGCCCTCCACAATAAATAGTTCGCGTTCAGAACGGTTTGTAGTGGAGCAGTCACTTAATTTTCCCGGTAAGTTCAGACGTGATGATGCCACGTTTTTCCGGTTCAGTTGCTGTTGAGCTGCACGGCTTGCCTCTCGCGCTCTGGCGGCCAATGTAATACGAGCCACGATTGCTTCGGCTACGCTAATGTTGTGGTTGAGCCAGTGTTCCAGCGCTGGTCTAATCAGTGAATCCAAGGCCGACGCGATCTCAGGGTTGTTCAATCTGTCCTTGGTTTGACCTTGAAGCTGGGGGTCCGGTACAAAGACACTTAGAATTCCAGTCAGTCCCTCACGGATGTCTTCAGACGCGACTGTTACACCCTTTGGGGACAAGTTGTGCGTTTCCATAAAATTTCGAATTGCCTTACCGACACCCGATCGAAAACCATTCTCATGTGTACCACCAGATACGGTCGGAATTCCGTTGACATAACTCCGGAGGAGTTCGTCCGTAGATTCAGTCCAGCGGAGCACTACAGCTATCTTTGAGCCACTGTCTCCGTGAGTTCGTTCAAGCGAAAAAATAGTGTCGTGGACAGGCGCGGACCGTTGCGTGTTGACAACGTGTGCGAGATAGTCAACCAATCCGGCGTCATGCTGAAAGGTGTGGTGGCGGTCTTGAGTCTCGTCATCGAACGTTAGCTTTACTCCACTGTGTAAATAGCTGGCGATTTCAAGGCGTTCAGCTATTAGATCGGAGTCAAACGAAGTCTGCGGAAACACTTGAGGGTCCGGGCGAAAAAATATTGTCGTTCCAGTGCCACGTACACGGCGGAGACGCTTCAGTGTCTTTGATGGCTTACCGCGATGAAAAGTTTGGCTCCATGCGAAACCATCTCTTTTTGACTGTGCGATGAGATCTTTGGATAGCGCATTTACGACGCTGGCACCGACGCCATGCAATCCTCCGGCCGTGCGATAAGTACGGTGCTCAAACTTTGCACCGGCGTGAAGTGTCGTAAAGATTACCTCTAGGGCGCTTTTTTGAGTCTTTGGGTGTCGGTCAATCGGTATGCCTCGGCCATCATCGGCGACAGTCAAGGATGAACCGTCCGCATGCAGTGTGACTTGGATATTCTGAGCGTGACCGTTCATAGCCTCGTCGACGGCATTGTCGACAATTTCCCAAACTAAGTGGTGCAGGCCAGAGATTCCGACACCGCCTATATACATTCCTGGACGTTTTCGAACCGGTTCTAGACCTTCTAGTACGGTGATGTCCTTCGCGGTATAGGATCGACCTCCCACTTATCCGCCCTCTCCGTTTAAACCAGTTGAGTACTCGTCAAGTTGCAAGAAATTTATACGCTCGATTTTGTGATTCCTATTTGTTTGACTGATTGCTGGTTGTTTGAGAACGACTGTTGTCGTGCTTGTTGGTCTTATCAAAGTGTTACCCGTTTTCGACCGAGAGACCTAGTTGGACCTGAGTCGATTTTATTTCAGTCGTCCGCTTCCTCCAGTGAAGGCGTTTCTATGGTCGGTGGGACTACCCGAACGAACTGTCCTCGTTGTAACAGTGGTCGCCCTTTCCCCCCGCGTCCACTGACGCCGTATTTCGCCCTGCTGATTGTTTGGTGGGCTCCCCGACTAGTTTCGACTGTTAACAGCTGGCGTTTTCTTCCAGACACTACGAAGCCCAGTACACTATCTAGGCCGGAATCACTCTTGGAAAGCTTAATCAACGTGACCCCTTTTCCTGGTCCAGACAAGAAGTTAATGTCTTTCGAGTTGCAGAGAATTGCCCGAGCTGATTTCGTGGCTGTGATGACAATTTCGGTTCCGTCAACTCGCTCAACTCCTACAATTTCAGCATTCTTTGCAGGACGTGCGAAGCGTCGACCAGTTCGAGTGCTCGGCTCTGCATACGGTTCTATACTGAAACGTAGAGCATAACCATCATTGCTGACTGCCAGAGCGTGGGTTCGCGGAATGGTTCCTGCTCTTCTCTGGGTTATATCCGACGTAATCCGTGGATCAAGACTCAGCGCGGCCACGACACGTTCCCCATCCCTAAACTTGAAGTGTCTCTGGATCGGTTCACCGTAGCCGGTCGAGGCCGGAATATCTATCAGCCTGCATGTGTACGCAACGCCAAAGTTTGTAAAGAACACGCCGGTAGACCTGGTGCTACCAGCTAAAGCAGTAAGCAGGGAATCAGCTTCTCTGAGACGAGTGGTTGAAACATCACGAACCTCCTTTTGACGTTTAACCCAGCCGTCATGAGAAACAAGTACGACACAGTTCTCGTCGATTATGAAGTCGTCTTCATTGTAATCAGGTTCTTCAGAAACGCTTTCAATCAGAGTGCGCCGCGGGTATTTCTTCGGGTTTCCGTATGACTTCTTGATTTCTCTGATCTGGTCACGGACGACGTTCCATCGTCGATCCTCATGACCTAATAAGCCGCCTATGTGTCGCGCACGTTTTCGCTTGTCGGCCAGTTCATTTCGGATGAGCAGAATTTCAAGCCTTGCGAGACGATAGACCTTGAGTTCCAAGATAGCGTCTGTTTGTTCTGCGTCCAGTTTGAAATGGCGCATTATTTTCGTAGCGGCGTCGGCTTTTCCATCCGACACTCGAATGAGTTTGATAATTGCGTCGAGTGCATCGAATATCTTTGCGAATCCTTCAAGAACATGAATCCTTTTCTTTAATTCTTTAAGGTCGTGCTCGAATTCATTGGTAACGACCTCTAGTCTAAATTCAAGAAAATATTGCAGTAGTTGTCTAAGGTTGAGGCGTTCTGGGCGGCCTATGTCTTCTTGATCGGTTGGAACTAGACACGTCATGTTGACCGAGAAATTGGTCTGGAGCGGCGTGTTCTTGAAGAGGTAAGCCATGACCAGTTGTTCGTCGGCATTGTCTTTCAGCTCTAGGGCGATTCGTACGTCGTCGGTTGATTCATCTCGGATGTCAACGAGTGGTGGAAGTTTTCGTGCCAGGATGATCTCGGCAATGCGCTCCACGATCTGAGCCTTGTTAGTAGCGAAGGGGAGACTGCTGATGTACACGGTCTTCGCGGTACGGGTGGTGGAACCTTTCTCCCATGTTGCACGAAGCTTCAGAGTGCCCGATCCACTGCTGTAGATTTGCTTGAGTTCCTCAGATGTATTTAGGAGCTGTCCGCCGGTCGGAAAATCAGGTCCCTTGATGTAACTGCAGAGGTGAATGCTGCTGAGTTGAGGATTGTCTACGAGTTTAAGCAGTGCCGTGCAAACTTCTCCGAGATGGTGAGAAGGAATGTTCGTCGCCATTCCGACGGCGATGCCGGTCGTGCCGTTGATTAGGAGTGTTGGCAGTCGGGAGGGCAGCACTATTGGCTCTCGACTCGTCCCGTCGTAGTTCGGCTTAAACGCTACCGTTTGTTTTCCGAGAGTATCGAGTAACTCGGTGCTAGGCGCAGCTAGGCGACATTCTGTGTACCGCATTGCAGCAGCTCTGTCGCCATCAATCGACCCAAAGTTACCTGTCCCTTCAATTAAGGGATATCTCAGTGCGAATGGCTGCGCCATTCGAACGAGTGTGTCGTATATGGCCGTGTCACCATGTGGATGGTAGCTTCCCATGACGTCTCCGACGATTTTTGCGCATTTTCTCGGTTTCGCGTCCGGCGTCAGGCGCTGTTGCCACATAGTAAATAGGATACGTCGCTGGACTGGCTTGAGGCCGTCTCTAACGTCTGGAAGGGCTCTTGCGGTGATAACGGAAAGCGCGTAATTGAGATAGCGAGATTGAGCGGCTTCATGCAGTGGAACAACATTGACGTCGTCATTGTGGGCCTCGACATCTGTCTCTATGACGTCGAGCAACGGTGCGTGGCTTTCTTTCTTCTGTCGTTTGGCCAACCTAAGGTTCTCCTACTTACGCGATTAGGTGGCCGCTACCGGCCCGAGGCCATCGAGCGACCACGGATCCCTTAGCGACGTTCCGATGACCGTAAATAATTCACCTAATATCATGGCTGTTGCTCCCCACACCCGTTCGTCCTCCACATCAAAGTAAGGTACTCGGAAACAGTCATTCTTGTACCAACGATAGCCAAGACGGAGGCCTTCTGACCTGATAAATGTACTCATGGGAATCTCTAAGATCCGCTTGACTTCAGTTGTCTTGGATAAAAACTTTGGTCGACTGTCAGCTATGCCGATAACCGGAAACAAGGCGAAACCACTGGCTGGAATATACAGTGGGGATAGTGCTCCAATTAACCGGACCCGGCTGGGATCGAGACCTACTTCTTCATGACTTTCCCTCAGCGCCGCGCTCTCGACTGTCTCATTTGCTTCTAGCCGGCCGCCGGGGAACGAGACTTGGCCGGCGTGTTGAGGTAGGTGGTCACCACGCACTGTAAGTAGGGTATATATCTCTTCTGAAAATTGAAAAAGTAGGACCAATGCCGAGGCTGGCTTGGCTTCGAGCGGAATTTTTCCGAGATCCCAACCATGTCTGGGACGAGGTGCCAGGAGACAATGGGCGCTTGCGCCTGGAAGCGGCTGATTCAGGGCGCGCTGAAGACTAGCTTCGATCTGATAAAGTGTCCTTGACGATTTAGTCACAGTATGCTTGATTAACTAGTTTACTGCTACTCCCTCCGTCGATCCCATTTGATGAGTAACGGTACTTCACAACACAAACGGTTTGACCGGACCATCGTCGAAGGGCCTCTTCCTGCGGCCGTTTGGAAGATTGCTTGGCCAACCATGCTCCAGAATGTCGTTGGCGGCATGCAGGGCATCATTGACCAGGCGATGGTCGGCCACTATGTCGGTTATACCGCAAATGCTGCAATAGGTGTCAGTGTTCAAATTTTTATCCTTGTGATCGTGTTTGTCGCTTCCGTTTTTAGCGGGATGGCTGTCCTAGTAGCACGGTTTACCGGCTCTAATGATCCTGAGACCGTCAATCGGGTTGTCTATCAAGCGTTCCTAACAGCCGTTTTTATGGCAGTGGGTATTTTGGCGCCAGTTGGTTATTTCTTTTCGCCGTGGTTGCTCGATGTGGTCAAAGCCTCGCCAGCAGTCCAACTCGAAGCGCTGCCATTTCTTCGGATTAATTTTGTCTTCAGCATTGGGGTGTTGGTCTTTTTTATGATGAGTGGTGCCTTAAGATCTGCTGGCGACGCTCGCACCCCGCTGCGACTTGGATTCATGATGACGATCGCGAACATCCTGTTGAATGTCATCTTGATTCGGGGATTCGGTCCCATCCCGGCGCTTGGCACTGTTGGCGCCGCCATGGGGACAGCAATAGCTAGTGGGATCACAGCGATTGGCTTCATGTGGCTGCTGTTTTCCGGTCGTCTCGTGATCCGTTTTTCGAGGCGAATGTCGTTTCGACCTGACTTCAGGATCATTCGCGAGCTGTTTAAGTTTGGGTTGCCAACCGGTTTTCAAGGCATTGTCATGAACCTGGCCGGTGTTTTTCTACTTCGATTCATCGGCGCACTCCCGTACAGCGCTGAGGCCCAGGCAGCATATTCGATTGGCTACACTCAACTCTTTGCTCTGATTACGTGGACATCTGTTGGACTGATGGGCGCTACGTCTGCGGTGGCGGGCCAGAACCTAGGTGCGGGTTATCCGGACCGGAGTGAACGGGCGGCTAAGGTGGCGGCCGGGATGGGTCTTGTGGTGGCCAGTTTTGTAAGCCTGCTATTTGTGTTGTTTCCTGATCGGCTGTTTGCTGTGTTTTCACTGAACGAAGGTAATGCCTTTGAACTAGGTAGGCAGTTGTTAGGGTATTTGGCCGTGTCGGGTTTCTTCGTTACGGTCGCACTTACCTATACCGGAGCGTTGCAAGGAACCGGTGACACCCGCAGCCCACTCTATATTTCGATTGTTTCACAGCTGCTGCTTCCTGTCGGGCTCTGTACTTTTCTCTCTTTGACACGTGGTCTGGTGGCCACGGATATTTGGCTAGCTATTGTGCTTGGTCACGTGGCACGGGCAGGACTGAGTGTGCTCATATTTCACCAGGGTAAATGGCGCGACATCGTCGTGGATATTAAAACGACGAAAGTGTGATATTACTTTCAGTAACGTGTTTTTATGTCAAAACTGAAACGGTCAACGCTCGCCGCGCAGGCGCTAGGGTGGCGAGATTTTACCACCGGTTCGCTTGTTCCACCTCTGATAGCTTCTGCCCCCTATGAACGTGCTGCGGATGGCAGCTATACCGACGGCCGTATTTACACTCGCGATCAAAACCCCACTTATGACCAAGTCGAAGCTCTGCTTGCGGAGTTGGAAGGCGGAGTTGGAGCGATGTTGTTCAGTTCTGGCATGGCTGCTGCCACGACAGTTTTTGAGACGCTGGAATCTGGGTCTCATGTCGTGGCACAGCGGAACATGTACTGGACGATTCGTCGGTGGTTGGAGGGGTTGGCTGAGGCTGGCCGAATTAGTCTAGACCTGGTTCCCAATGGCAATCTTGAGTGTCTTAAATCCGTGATTCGCCCGGGTGACACGAAGATCGTTTGGATTGAAACACCAGCGAATCCAACGTGTGAGATTACCGACATTTCCGCAAGTGCAGAGGTTGCGCATGCAGCTGGTGCACGTGTGGTTGTTGACAGCACGCTAGCTACACCAGTGTTGTGTCAACCTCTTGAATGGGGCGCTGATTTAGTTATGCACTCCGCTACCAAACAGCTCAACGGGCATTCCGATGTGCTTGCAGGTGCGTTGGTGACGAAGGTCGCAGATGACCTCTGGACACGAATTGGTCACGACAGAGTCAGTCGTGGTGCCGTAATGGGTCCGTTTGAAGCGTGGTTGTTGCTACGTGGTATGCGTACTTTATTTCTCAGGGTGCCGACGGCCGCCCGCAATGCCCTTCGGGCTGCCGAGTTACTAACTCAGCATTCAAGTGTTGTTGAGGTCATGTATCCGGGTCTTGCTGGTCACCTTGGTCATTCCATTGCCGCTCGGCAGATGCAGGGTGGATATGGGACGATACTTTCATTTCGTCCTGTAGGCGGTGAAATTGCCGCAAAGCGAGTAGTCGATGCGTTGAAGGTGTTCAGAAATGCTACTTCCCTCGGCGGTGTTGAAAGCTTGGTCGAACACCGGGCACCAGTAGAAGGACCGGATACGAATGTTCCTAATGATCTGATTCGCTTGTCGTTAGGTATCGAAGACGAGACAGACCTTGTGTCCGATCTTGAACAAGCACTTGAGACGATTGAATCTGGCTAGCTTGAGTGTGACTATCGACACCCCGGCGCCATAATAAGTGAAATTGACACCTCGTCTGTCTGTGGCGGGCGTCAGAAGTCTTCACTCGATAATCCAGAGATAAACAAATGGTGACAGGGATGGACCTCAGAATCGAGAAGGTTCGAGAGGCAGATGTTGGTCTGATGCTCTCATTAATCAAGGATCTTGCGGCTTACGAGAAGATGTCGGATGCTGTAGTTGCCACGGAGGAAGACCTTCGACACGCACTGTTTTCAGACCCACCACTGGTCGAAGCCTTGGTCGCTTGGTTGGGCAGCGAAGCCGTTGGGTTTACGTTGTTCTTCTCTAATTTTTCGACCTTTCTTGGTCGACCTGGTCTCCACCTAGAAGACCTATACATCAAACCTCAATGGCGCCATCAGGGTTTTGGTCGGCGCTTGCTAGCCGCACTCGCGCAGTTGGCAGTCGATAGGGAATCCGGACGGATGGAATGGTCAGTCCTTGATTGGAACGAGCTTGCCATAAAGTCTTACCGACAGGTTGGTGCATCGCCGTTAAAGGAATGGACTACTTGGCGTATCGCAGGTAGCTCGCTCGAAACCTTGGCGGCGTCCGCGCCTTCCACTGCGAACAAATTGGCATTAGGAGAAACGAACAAGAAAACATGATTAGCTATCAGCTTACCGAATTCGGTCAGCCGTTGGAATGTAAGAATTCCGCCCCGCCGGACCCGCGAGGCCATGAGGTCCTTTTACGTGTGCATGCCTGTGGCGTGTGTCACAGCGATGTGCATTTGTGTGATGGTTTCTTTGATTTGGGTCAAGACAGACAGCTCGATTTATCGAAAGGGCGCGAGCTTCCGCTGACGTTAGGACACGAGATTTCTGGTGAAATTGTAGCCATGGGGCCTACTTGCCGAGGAGTTACGGTCGGTGACCGACGAGTTGTTTATCCCTGGGTTGGTTGTGGGACGTGTGCGGTATGTGCGACTGGTGATGAGCATTTGTGCCCCTCGCCAAGATCGATAGGTGTCGTGCGCGATGGTGGTTTTTCAGATCACGTAATCGTGCCTCACCCTCGTTATCTATTCGACCTGTCAACTATAGACCCGACGTTGGCGTGTACCTACGCATGTTCCGGTTTGACAGCCTATAGTGCGCTCATGAAGGTTCAGCGTAAGACGGATAGGAAATATGTGTTGTTGATAGGTGCTGGAGGTGTGGGGCTTGCTGCTTTAAGCTTGGCACGTGTCCTTCTCGACGCCAGAGTTGTCGTAGCTGACATCGATGTAACACGCCGGGAGGCGGCGCGTGCCGCTGGGGCTGACCAGATTCTCGACTCCTCACTCGATGGTGCAACTAAAGTGACAAGAGAGATGACTGAGGGTGGTCCAGTGGCGGTGGTGGATTTTGTTGGATCTGAGGCGTCGGTTAAGTTTGGCTTGGGAAGCATGAGGACGGGTGGAACATTGATAATTGTCGGTCTATTCGGAGGTAGACTGCCGATGTCTCTCCCACTTTTTCCGCTCAAGCAACTAACGGTAGGTGGGTCGTTTGTTGGCAGTTTGAACGAAATGTCTGCACTGTCTGACTTGATTCAAAGCCAACAGGTTCCTCCTCTGCCACTTCGGATTCGTCCGTTAGCTGAAGCGCAAGCTGCGTTGAATGAGTTGCGAGATGGTTTCGGTGTCGGTCGAAGCGTCCTGAGCCCTTAATTGTCTGAGATGTTGGGTCAGGACCTAGGCCGGTTCACCTGATTCGCTGGCTATCATTTCCCGTGCGGCATCACGCAGTCTTACGATTTCAGGCCAGTCAGTTCCCTTGGGTGCTAAGGGCGCGCCGACGGTAATTGCTATGGATGTACGACGTAAGAGTAGCGTATCGGCCGGAAACATCTGCCGTGTGCCTCGAATAGCCACGGGTACGATTGGACATCCAGTTTCAACCGCTGCTCGAAATGCTCCAAGACGGAACGGTAACAAGCCTGAAGTGGCGACGAAGGTTCCTTCTGGGAACATGAATAGCGACTTCCCAGCTTGTAAAGGTCTTAGTACATCACTTGCACCTTCGATCTGTTTTGAGAGGTCACTCTTTTCGATCAGGACATGGCCACCTTTTCTGAGAGCTGTGCCGAGAACGGGGTAACTTGCCAGACTGGATTTCGCTGCAAAACGCACCTCCAAGGGCAGGACGGACATCATAAGTAATGCGTCGAGGTAACTAGCGTGGTTGGCAACATAAACTGCCGCGTTTACATCCTTGAGGTTATCAAGACCCAGAACGGTCACTGGCGCGCCGCTTAATTTAAAAAGGAGGCGTGTTAATTGTCCGACAACGCGGTTGACCCAGGAACCCTTCGGACCGAGTGCAAGGGCTGACCACAGAAATGGGACAGTCAATAGGAGTAGGATCCCGACCCAACCGGTGAATATGAGTCGATTCACTTGGTGGCACCAGCGCTCGACATGCCCGCGACTTGCTTGCAGTATCAACCTTGTCCACTGGAGCAACACCGAGCGGTGTTGCTTTTGAAGTCGACCGGTTAAGTAGACGTCTCGTGTGGCGCCTCGGCGAATTTTTCCACTCGAAGTCTTAAGCACCGACCCAGGCGGGCTTAGAACGACCACGTCTGGAGGCACGCCTAGGGAGGTAGTGACACGTTCGATAATGGTTGATTCCAGCCCTACTCTTGACTTGGTATCTGTCAGGCGTGTTTCAGCCACGATCACAAACCGTTCGGTTCCGCGGGTTGGGTCTGAAACACCGAATGCTGCCACGCAGCCTTTGCGCACTCCAGGTGTGGCGGCGGCGATGTCTTCTGCTTCGTGCGGCTGGAGGTTACGTCCGGCTTTAATAATGAGGTCTTTATGTCGTCCCGTCAGGAACAGTTCGTCATCAACGAGGTAGCCGAGGTCTCCAGTTTTCAGCCAGCCATCTTCCTGGATTAACTCTCTGGTTGCTTCGGGGTTCCGGTAATAACCGGTGGTCGCCGATGGACCACGAAATTCAACGTGTCCTTCACGTCTATTGTCGACCCGCCGGCCGTCGGCATCGACAACGCGAATTTCATGACCTGGCAGCGCACGGCCACACGCCACAAATTTTAGGATTCCATCAGCGGTTTCGTGACTGGCAATCGCCTGTCCGGTTTCCTGAAACTGACGGCGCTCGATGGTGTCGATCAGCGGATAGCGGCTATTTGGTGGAGCTGCGAGTCCAACCGAGCACTCGGCTAAACCGTAGACTGGAGCCAATGCTTCAGGCTTAAGTCCGTAGGCTTTAAAGCGGGCAATAAACCGTGACAGAGTCTCTGGCTGGACTACCTCTGACCCGTTTAGTAGAACGCGCACAGCGCTCAGGTCGAGTCCATCAAGCTCTTCATCATTGATGCGGTGTGCGCAGAGGTCGTAAGCAAAGTTCGGTGCGGGAGACACCGTTGCTTTGTGAGCATGGAGTGACCATAGCCACCTAGCTGGTCGAGCTAGAAAAGTTATCGGCGACATTATTGCGAGTGGCGCTCCTACGTACAACGAGCCCAACCATGCACCGATCAGTCCCATGTCGTGGTAGAGCGGAAGCCAACTAACCACAACGTCATTTGGTTTTACCTCAAGCCTGTCTACTACGGCTCTGATGTTAGCGAGCAAATTGGCATGGGAGAGCAGCACTCCCTTGGGTTGGTCGGTACTTCCTGAGGTGTATTGAATCAATGCTGGATCGGCATTCCCGAGTTCGGGGCGTTGCCATTGCACTGCCGGTGACTTCTGACCGTATTCATTGAGGTCGTCTACAGTCACAACCGATTCGAGTGAGGGAACGTGTCCGGTCAGTAAGAGCGCGACCCGTTCCACTTCCGCGAATGTGATCATCATTCGAGTACCGGCGTTCCGCAGTATGCCCGCTTGGCGTTTCGTGTATTCCTCGATCCGGTCAGCGCGGACTGGCGGATACATAGGAACTGGGATACCCCCGGCAATGAGTGATCCAAAAAACGCGGTAAAGAACGCTTCTTCGGTGCGAAGCATTAACGCGACGGTGTCATTCCGTTCAAGGCCTTTTGCCACAAGGCCTTTGGCCACATCACTAGCGCCTTTCCATAGGTCGCCGTAGGTTAGCGGAATCTCGTCACCATCGCCTTGGCGAAGATAAATGTGAACACGTTCAGGATGTCGGTCGAAGTGCCATTGAAGGGCGTCGACCAGTGTGAGGGCACTGGACGGGGTAGAGGTTTCTATGGTCGGTTCGTGGACGACAGTGGCCCACGACTCTCTGACGCTTGGGTCGGCGACTAGGATGGCACGAGTCAGGTCTCGGGGTGTCTCCGCCTCTGACATGATTGCATCACCCAGTCGAACCTTGAAGAGACTCTCTAAGCGGATCAGGAGTTCAACTCGCTCTAGGCTGCTAATACCTAAGTCTCGTTCGAGTGAATCGAGGGGGTTGATCTGACGCGGCGTACCTTGGCCTCGAAGCTCTTGGACGAGCTTTGAGACAACGTCAATTACCTGTGCTTCGAGGCGGTCTGACACCTACTGGGTTCGTCGAATATGATTAATCGTAATAGTTCGTCTCGGCACGTTATCCGTACCAGTGGCCGTTTTGTAGGTTGACTTTCTTTCGATCTTCTCGACTACATCCATTCCATCGATGACACGTCCAAACACGGCGTAGCCATAACCTTGGGCAGTGGTGTTCTTGTGGTCAAGTGCAGAATTATTGGAGGTGTTAATAAAAAATTGCGCGCGACCAGAATTTGGGTCTGCTGTACGAGCTACCGCGATGGTGCCTTCAAGGTTCTTAAGACCGTTGGTGGCTTCATTTAGAATACCTCCACGAAGTTCGCCGCTGGCCGGATTTAGATCGGCATCAAATCCGCCACCTTGGATCATGAAATTTCGAATAACCCGATGGAAGATAGTGCCATCATAGAAGCCGTCGCGGACATACGTCAGGAAGTTAACAACTGAGACTCTGGCTTCTGAACGGAGTAATTCGACTGTGATGTCTCCTTCGGTTGTTTCGATAACTACTTGCGGGTTTGGTTGGGGTTGAGGTTCCTGTCCAGTTATGCTTGTGGACAAGACGGCCAGAGTCAGCGTTAGAAATAACACAAGAGATCTTCTAGGCATTAGTTACTGAACCTTTATTGAATTAATGATGACGGTGTCCACCGGCACATTTTGATGGCCGCCTTGAGGAGTGGTTTCGACTGCTGCGATGGCGTCGACTACATCCAGGCCTTCTGTAACTCGACCAAAGACCGTATAGCCGTAGTCAGCAGGTTCAAGGCCGCGGTGGTCCAGCGACCTAGCATTGTCCACTGTGTTGATAAAGAATTGGGATGTTGCGCTATCGACAATATTTGTTCTGGCCATTGCCAGTGTTCCTCGCGCATTAGTAACGCCGGTTCTGGCTTCGTTTTCTATTGGAGGACGGGTCGGTTTTGGACTTAAATTAGGTAGCATGCCGCCGCCTTGGATCATGAACTGCTGGATAACACGATGAAAGACAGTTCCTTCGTAGAACCCGTCATTGACGTATGCAAGAAAATTTTCAACACTTTTTGGGGCATCACTTTCCAGTAATTCGATCGTGATACTCCCAAGGCTCGTGTCCATCACAACCGTTGGGTTTTCCTGGGCAGAGACGGGAGCTCCTAGAAGGGCTATGAAAGAGACTGCACTGACGATGAATGCGCGATACCACATGGGATGCACTCCTTGACATTAGGGGGCGATTAAAAAAACTTTGTCCACATTTGTCTAAAACTTAAGGATCAAAAAATCAATTAACAGAATTTAAATTTTGTAAGTCGTCTTAATATAGGTTGTTTTCCTCTTGAATCCTGAAGATTTGAGTTAACCGTGACAGATAAAAACCGGTCCAGAGTATGCATAATCCTCCTGCAGCTGTCCAGTAGTTGACGGCCTAATCATATGAAGCTTCTCGAAAAATTTCGGTCCTCGCCAGAGTGGCAGAGTAAAGACCCTGTACAGCGCGCTACCGCTGTCCGCTCCATGTCGAATTCCACTGACAAACAAGAACTCCTTAGTGAGATCGCTTTTGGCGACGAAGACCCGTCCGTTCGCATGGAAGCAGTATTAAGACTCGAAGATGTGGATGCGCTTGTATCAGTTGTCCGCAACGAATTAGATGCAGGCGTGCGAGACGAGGCTGAGGCGGTACTGAGTGACTTGGTGATTGAGACTGACGACGTAAGCGTCACTAGGCCAGGTGTCTACGAAGTGTTGACTGATACTAATTTGGTCACAGTTGCACGTTCCGCCCGATTGGAATCGGTTAGCGAAGCAGCGCTCGCGGCACTTACAACACAGCGCTCTATTGGGTCGGTTGCCCGCAGATCCGTGTGGAATAACGTTGCAGCAGAAGCCTTGTCAAAGCTTGATGCTCCTGACGAAATTCTAGCGGTTGCAATGCAATCGAAAGACAAGGCTGTTGCAGTCAGAGCGTTCGAACGTTTAACTGATAACGATTTAGCCCAAGACGTTTTGGAGGAGTTGGCTAAACGAGCTAAACAGAAAACAGTTCGGCGCCGAGCGAACGTCGAGATTGGTGCCCTAGGCCAAGTTGCAGTCAATCCGGCGTCGGACTTGGTTCATCTATCGCTCTGCGAGGCAGTTGAAGCGATAGGTATAGAGACTAGCTTCGACCGAGGTCAAGATAGGCTTCAGCGATTGTTAGCGCAGTGGTCATCTTTAGATTCGACAACCGACCCTGTGGTCGCTAAGCGTTTTACTCGGGCTCGTGCTGGTGCCGAGTCTCGACTAGCAAAGATCGAAGCCATTCAGAGTACGGAGCGACGTCTCAAACAGCGGAGAAGTCAGTCGATTGTCGATGCTGATGCACTTTGCCAAGAGATTGAATCACTGTCTGGGTCGGCAACGCAGGAAAGTGTTGAAGAGCTGCATCAGAAGTGGCTGCTTTTGACGAAGGAGTCACCGATTGACGTAGATGACAGGCACGACGATTCTGCGTCGATAGCAGATCAAATGACGGCCCTGGATGAACGATTCAAATGCGGACTTGGCAAGTTTAACGAACGTCGACGTGAGATTCGAGAGTTCCGTTCAAGGTTAGTCGAGGTAGAAAAAACTGTTGTTGAAATGGAAGCGCTCGGAGAGGGTCTTGGCGAATCGGCCACAATGCGATGGGGTCAGCTGGTTACTGTGCTTGACAGCTATCTTCCTGAGAAATCTGATAAGTCCTGGCGTCAGTTCGCACCACTAAGTACGGGAGATGAAACGGTCGACGCTGTTGAAGGCTTGCGTCAGCGCTATATGACGGTCAAAGCGATTCGACAGGCGTTCTTCGCGAAGGAAGAAGCTGAGAAAAAGATGGCTGACCAGGAAAATACGCAGCGCCTTATACAGCGATGTCGAACGGTTGAAGGCTTAGTTTTATCAGACAATCTGACTTTAAAGGAAGCCGAGCGTCAACTGAGTGCGATCAGTCGTTTGATAGACGATACAGGTCCGATTCTGCGCCGGGACAAGGAAGCTCTAATGCGACAGCTGCGTCGTGCTCGCAGCGGAATGTTAGGTCGAGTCCGAGAACTCCGTGACCTTGCGGATTGGAAGCGCTGGGCCAATCTTGGTATTCAGGAAGAAGTGTGCCGTTCGATGGAGACGCTCGCCCAAGTAATTGACGGAAACGAGGCAGTTCTTGCCAGTCAATTTCAAGCACTTATGGACAAATGGCGGCAAGCATCAGATGTTCCTAAGGACCGTCGCCAAGAGCTCTTAGATAGATTTAAGGTTGCCCACGACATTGTTTTTCCCAGATGTCAGACGTTTATAGAAACAGAAGCTGCCCTGCGCGAACAGAACCTCGTTCGCCAACGGACCATCGTGAAGGAATGCGAAAGTCTTAGGAAATCAACGGATTGGCTGAAGACTGCGAAAAAGATTACGGAACTCCAGATTGAATGGAAGCAACTGAAGCCGGCCCCTCAACGGGAACAGAAGGAGTTGTGGGGGCGATTTAGAAACGCATGCAACACGTTTTTTGATCGCAGGAAAATCGATTTGGCTGAACGTAAAAAGGAGTGGCCAAGAAACCTTGCACTGAAAGAATCTCTTTGTGACCATGTAGCTGCGTTGGTCCAAGTTGAGAATATTGATGAAGCACTGACCGAAACCAAGAAAGCACAGGCGGAGTGGAAGACTATCGGTCCGGTTCGTCGCAATAAATCAGATGCGACCTGGCAACGTTTCCGTGCTTCCTGCGACGCTGTCTTTAATCGTAGTCATCAGGAGAGGCGTTCGGAATTTGTGGAGAAGGCTGCGGTTCGGGAGGCTTTATGTGTCGAGGTTGAATCGATGTTGAGCGTTCCGGCCGATGATATTGTGGGAAAGACTCGTGAACTTCAACAGCGATGGCGTCAGGCACCAGAGGTTTCACAGGAGTTTAGTCGGAAGCTTGCTGCTCGCTTTGGACAAGCGCTCACACGGTTGATTGAGACATATCCGGATAGGTTTAGAGGTACTGACTTTGATCCGGAACGGAAGTTGACGCGTCTTGTAAAGTTGTGCGAGCGTGTTGAGGTACTCAAACCTCAGGACGCTTCAGTGGCGGATGTTTCTTCTCCTGCTGAGATTTTGGCAACGAAGTGGAGAGACGCCTTGGCGAGCAACCTAATGGGTTCACCGGTTGATGCGATGAGGGAGCGACGGTCTGCACTAGAGCAAGTTAAGCGTGCAAAGAGGGACTGTCGTCAACTTGGAACTGTTACTGGAATTGAGGCGAAAAAATTACTGGATCGATTTCACTCGGCATGCGACGAAGTTCTAGAGTGGGCAGAGTCGAGAAAATAGCCTAAGACTTCAAACAACGGACAGTGGTTCTTAGGAGTTTGGTCATGTCATCAAGACAGTAAATAACAACTGTCTCCCGATGGAGGAGAGCGATTTCATGCGCGAATTGTCTCGAATTCTAGTCCTTATGGCTGTAGGTTTCTTGGGCGGCTGCTCGGGTTCGAATGAACCGGCTGCCATGGATACACGGACACTTGTTGAGGCGTTGGCCGACGATGATTTCGGAGGTCGTCTCACGGGGACCGAGGGCAGCATGCTTGCCGCTGATTACATCATCGAACAATTGCAATTAATCGGATCGGTGCCCTTGCCAGGGGCGGAAGGATTCAGATTTCCGTTCGAGTTTACGGCCGGTTTGAGTGACGGTGGGAGTCGTGCCAGCCTTATTGTAGATGGTCGAGAGTCTGAACTCTGGGAAAACGGTTTGGTGCGCGCGATGTCGTTTTCTGAGAACGGATTAGTGTCCGGAGACTTGGTGTTTGCGGGTTATGGTTTGTCGGTTCCTGAGACTGACGGATTCAGCTATGACAGTTACGCGACGCTGGATGTGACCGACAAAATCGTCTTGGTCCTTCGCTATTTTCCAGAGGATACGGACGGTGAACTCCGAGGCATACTGTCGCGCTACTCTGGTCTTCGGTACAAAGCTTTAGCTGCCCGTGAACGAGGTGCTAAGGGCCTGATAGTCGTAACAGGTCCTCGTTCGCCCAATGCTGGAAGTCTGGTGCCCATGACTTTCGACACTGCACTCTCTGGGTCAAATATTGTTGCAGGTAGCGTGACTGGAGAGGTTGGAGAACACCTTGTTTCGTTAACTGGACAAACGCTTGAAGAAGTCCAAGCGTCGCTTGATACCGGGAACCCACATGTGACTGGATTCAGCATACCTGGAGCACAAGTGATGCTGGAGATGCACATTAATAGAGAGGCTCGTACCGGGCATAATGTGGTTGCGCTACTTCCTGCCACGGAGACGACTGATGTCGAAAAGCCCTATGTTTTACTGGGTGCGCATTACGATCATCTGGGTCGTGGGCGGGGAGGCAACTCGTTAGCCCGCGAGGGTGAAATGGGTGAAATCCATAACGGCGCTGACGATAATGCTTCTGGTGTGGCTGCTGTGTTGTCAGCCGGCGCGCGTCTGGCGCGGGTGGATCGTCAACGAGACGTAATTCTTGCATTTTGGACTGGAGAAGAACTCGGCCTGCTCGGCTCGGCCGATTTCGTCAAGACAGCACCTATAGCGATGGAAGAGATTGCCGCATACCTTAACTTCGACATGGTTGGAAGGTTGGCGGATAATCGATTAACTGTCCAAGCCGTTGGCACGAGCCCTGTTTGGGTCGAATTAGTCACGGAGTTGAATGGCCTAGTTGGATTCGACGTCGAGTTCATAGCGGATCCTTATCTGCCGACCGATATTACAAGTCTCAACGGAGTCGAAGTGCCGAGCCTCGGGTTTTTTACTGGTAGCCACGAAGATTACCATCGGCCAACAGACGATGTGGAGACATTGAATTATGCAGGGTTAGATCGCATCGTTGAACTTGCAGCGGCCGTAGTGGAGCGGTTAGCGACACGTTTTGATGCGCCAGCTTTTGTAAAGGTTGAGCAGCCAGCACGCCAAGGCAGTCAAGCTGCGATGCGGATTTTTACAGGCACTATTCCAGATTACACTCAAGAGGCTGATGGTCTGTTACTGGCTGGTGTTGTCGGCGGTGGCCCAACTGATAACGCTGGTTTGCAAGCCGGTGACCTGATCGTGGAACTTGCTGGACAGTCGATCGCGAATATATACGATTACACATATGCACTAGATCTCTTGCGAGTCAACCAACCCGCATCAGTCACTTTTATCCGGGACGATGATCGAATAGAAGTAGAGTTAATTCCAGAAGCACGGCAATAAAAGAAGAGATTTTGTAGAGGTGCGGTGCTCTTTTTATTCTAATGGTCCACCTTGTGCACCATCCTGAAGTGCCCACAAACGGTTCCGCGTGAGGATGTACATGACACCGTCTTGAGCTATCGGTGTGCTGTAGACTGAGGCTCCCAGATTAAACTCGCCGATCTCTTCAAGTTCTCTTCCGGCTCGAAGAATTGCTATATCGCCGTCTTCGTCACCAATGTAAACTTTTCCGTCCGCTACAAAAGGTGAACCCCAGACCGCTGCGAAGGTGTCATATGTCCAGAATTCATCTCCCGTTTCGACATCAAGTGCGTGCAGAAATCCTGAAAGACTCGAGATGTAGACAATTCCGTCTTGAATTGCTGCAGTAGACATGGTCCGATAAAAATCTTCGCCATCTCGATGCCATACAACATGAGTATCGGTGACATCACCACTGCCGGTCGCATCAATAACCCAAAAGTGCCCTGGTGCTTCACCGTGTTCGGGATCTTGCCCCACACCAATAAATACTTTGTTGTCGTAGATGACCGCCGTGGACAGGATATTATTTCGCGTGCCTCGACCACCAAGAATCCATTCGGCGTCTTTTGGATTGCAGTCGAACTCCCAGATTGTTTCTCCGGTCTCGGCATCGAGACTGTAAATCACACCGTTTCCACCAGGGAAGATGACTTGCCCTCGACCATTGATCTCTGCATAGGTGGGATTGGTCCAACTTCCATGCAAAATGTTTTCTCCGACGACAACGCTTTCCCATGCAAGCTCACCAGTGTCTTTATTAATGGCGATAAAGTTAGGGGAAAAGGGCGATGGAATATTTACATGGCCCTCGTCGACGCCGTTGCTGGTGACCGTATACAGCAGGTCCCCCACAATCACCGGTGAACCAGTAGCTAGGTTGTGCGGAAAAACATCAAGCTCTCCAATCATGTCGTATGACCAGATAACGTCGCCGGCCATCATTGAAGTATCGGCTTCGTCTGTTATTGGGCCATCGTTTTCACCGTCCGTAAATCCTTCGGCATCTAGACAAACAACCTTGGCTTGGTTCGAAACGTAGTAGATGCGGCCGTTCTCCATGTAGGCTGTCGAGCACACACCCTGCAGTGGCCAGTCATTGACACGGCCAGTCGTTAGTTTGTCGTGAACCATTTGCCAAAGAAACTCACCGGACAAGGCGTCGAAGACCATCACAACACCTTTGTCGCCTTCAATATTCGGGTCACGGCGTCCTTCATTGTTGGTGCCCACATAGACTTTTCCAGCGGCGGCGACTGCACCGCCGTAGGCTTGTGAACCAACAGGCTGTGACCAGAGGACGTTCGTGCCAGTGGAGGCATCCCAACTGTCGGGAAGACCGGTTTCGTCCGATACCATGTTGCGGGATGGGCTGTTGCCGAACATGCTTGCGTCTTGTCCCTGCGCGTCGGCGACTAAGCTTCCGGTGATTAAACACACCGCGGTTAAAGTTTGAGTAAAGCTCTGTCGATTCATTGATTCTCCATCACCCTGACGTTGTCGATGTAAATGTCGATTGGCGAGTAAGCAATCAGGCCGGGACTCCCATTTCGGATTGGTTGCGGGTCTTCGGCCGTTACCGTCCACATCGACGGCTCGGGTTCGTTTCGTTCCCAGACCTTGCCCCTGATTACTGCTCGACCGTTTACAAGGTCTACTCTTAGCTTGAGCGTATACCACACGGCGGATTCCCAGGCGAATTCTGTGCGTTCGTCGATGCGAAGTTCTGCAGCCCATGATTGGAGTTGCACGCGCTGGGCGTTGCCTTGGAGATCAAGTGTGTATCCGCTATTGACCAACCCGAGGTCTGGCCGCCGCCGCCGCCACTCAGTCGCCATCATGTCGGCTTGGATCGTATAACCGCTCATTTCTGCTGGGCCCAGGTAAACAGCATGTCGGTGGAGTCCGTTTGGAGACGCACTCTTCCGAAAGACTTGCTGGCCTCCCACGTCGACAGCCGCAAGACGCGGACCACCGCCAACCCAAAACGGTGGTCGGCCGCTCTCGAAGTTTTCCACCCAAGGTAGAGGTGCAAATACGCGCACCTGAGCCGAGGCGGTCATGCCGTTAACGCTCGCGACAACCTTCCCACCGTGGTTATTTGAATCGGCGCTTGTAGAAAGTACTCCACTAGGAGAGACCGTGGCACCCACGAGACCATCGACAGCCCAAGCGGCAGCCCGAGTTCCCAGCAGTCGACCGTTGGCATCCAGGGCGCGAACTTCGAACGTAGCAGTTTCTCCAGCAGAGAGAATGATTTCAGCCGGAATGACTTGAAGATGAGCAATCTCTCCTGCTGGTTTTTCCTCACCGAGGACATATGGATTCACATTGTTAGTGCTGAACGCTGTCGTAGTATTTCCGATCGCATAGATTCCAGATTCAGCCGTCAAGTACAACCGGCCATAGGCCGGCGCAAATGATCCGTAGATTTCGGCATATCGACCGTCCTCAACGGTTAGTTCGTCACTGTCGAGCACTGTGACGCCAGTGTCATTCGGCTGAAGAATATGAACGTTTCCGTTGACTTCGGTGATGTACAGTTTTCCGTCAGCCCATACCGGAGAAGATTTGCCGACGTTGCCGACGCTGTGCCGCCACAAAACATTCCCGCGCTCGGCATCGAGAGCTAACAGATTCGCAGAATTGTCGATTAGATAAAGGGTGTTGTCTGACAACGTTGGTGATGCGAAACCCACCGACAACTCGTTGGCTCGCCATTTTTCATGAGTGGCCGTGATATCGCCAGTACCGGTTGCATCGATGGCTACGACGCGACCCATTGTGCCTTGGTCGACATTTTCTTCACTATGTGCAACATAGACAGTAGTCCCGTCGACGATCGGCGAGACGTTGATACCACGTTTGCTAAGGTTGTATTCCCAGATTTTTTCCCCGGTGCGTGCTTGCAGGGCGTAGACGTGGCCGTCTGCATTTCCGTCTATGAGTAAGCGCTGGCCGTTTATGACTGTGACGATCGGAACGGATTGGGTATTCATGTCGAATACGTTCCCGCCAGGCGTAGCGATCCACTGAACTTCTCCGGTTTGTTTGTCGAAAGCAAAGTACCGGTGCCTCGGCGGACCACCGTAGTCACCCCAGAGTGCACCAATTATTGAGAGAATGACTTGGTCTTCATCGATGACCGGTGTTGAGGTTCGGCCACCATAACCGGAGGCGCGGCCAAGATTTTCAGCCAGCCTCCAAGTCCACACGATGTTACCGTTTCGATCAAAAGCATTGAAGTGGCCATCGATATTCATGGCGTAGAGAAAACCAGTCTCTGAGTCGCCAGTCACGCTTCCCCAGCCTACGCGGTTGAACGGAACAGTAGTGTTAGCAATCCCAAAACTGTGCTCCCACAATTTTGTGCCATTTTCGGCATCCCAACAGGCGACAACTTCCTTCTTTGTGACACCATTTCCAGTTCGACCGTTGGCACATACGCGTCCGTCGAAGACAGCAGGGGTTGACCGACCGATCCAAGCGTCTGACCAAATGAGATTTTCACCATCCACAGACCACGTAGAAGGAAGATTTGTATCGGTGGAGACGCCATTTTGCGCGTGTCCGCGCCAACTGGGCCAGTCATTAGCCAACACTGTCTCAACGCTGATGCCGATAACAAGCAACACGGTTACGTGTGCGAACATACGAGCTGTCTTCATACGAAACCTCTCACAACATTAGAGAAATCGACGGATGACGATGATATCACGGGACTTTCGTTACTAGTAGAACACCTGTTCAACGGTCCAAACGAGTCCAATAACGCCAATGATTACCGAAGCAGGTATAGCAACTCGGTGTCTGTACCAAGTCCGGTTCTTGAGCCAGCCGATAGTGCCAAGCGCGAGGCTGAGAATCGCCAGTTGACCTACTTCAATGCCGGCGTTGAAGGTCAATATGGCAAATAATCGATCGTTGTTGGGTAGTCCGAGTTCGTTTAGAACACTCGCAAAGCCCAAACCGTGGACTAATCCAAACAGAAAGACGACGGCGGTTCGCCAATGGCTTAGTTGATGAGTCAGGGTGTTTTCAACGGCAATCCATACAATAGAGAGCGAGATTAGGGGTTCCACATATTGTGTCGGCAGAGCAATAACCTCTGACGCTCCAAGTGCCAAAGTGACCGCATGGGACACGGTGAAGGCGGTGACTTGCCAGATGAGTACTCGAGTCTTGAGACTCAGAAAAAAGAGCCCTAAAACAAACAGGATGTGATCTGCGCCCGCGGGGAGGATATGCACGAAGCCAAGTCTGAAATACTGCCATGTAACTTCTCGACTTGATGTGAGTCCGCTGTCGGTCGTGAGCTTGAACGGTTCGCTTCTAGCGCCCCGTTCTAGGATTGATTGCACGCTAACGTCCCGAGCCTTGTCAATTACAGTCAAGTGGACTTCTGAAAACGATCGCGACGCAAAGAACTCAACTTCCAGCGCCCCGGAGGGAACGGTCCCACTTAATCTGGCTGTTAGCCCTAACATGGTAGGGATGGCCGACTCGGTCGCTCGACTGGTGCGGTAGTCCGGAAAGGTCACATTAAACGGCTCTGGATTTCCATCAAAACGTACCCGAACGCGTCTGAGAAATAATTGCCGAAGGCGCTGCGTGAGACTGGAAAGATCCGTTGCCGACAAGGCGTTCAGTGTCGCTGAGAGTTCAGCGTCGTCTGCGTCTTGGGGTAGGCCGAGAGCAAGGGCATCTAGATCGCAGACCAAGTCGACTTGAAACGTACCGTCAGCATTCAGTATCAGAGTGGTGTCAGTAAAAGACAACGGATGCGCTTCAACAACTAACGGAGAGAGCGTCAGAACGAAAGTAAGAAGACTCAGTCTTGACCAGGACATGTTGAAATTCGACTTAGTAAGTGTCTGGCACGGTAGGCTTCAATCCTCCGGTGCCAAACGAGCCTTCTGTCTTAGGAGGATTAGCCAGTGCGGACACTTTTCTTCGTCAGCATAGAGTCGTTCACAATCGTCACATCGTACACACTCAGAGATCAGGATCTTTGGCCCTTCGATCGCACCCCACTCACAGGTTTTCTCGCAAAGTTTGCAAGTCTTACACTCGCTCCATCGTTTAATGCGAAAGACTGTTAAGTTGGAAAGTAATCCAAGACCAGCACCGACCGAGCAAAGGTAGCGACAGTACAGATTCCGTACAAAGATGGTTGAAAGTAACAAGAGCGCCAAGAGGGTCCACATAACGGTACTGCCGTGAAGCGTGAACATCCAGAATGGCTCGATATATCGATATATCAACGTGTCTCCACCGGCGACAACATAGAGTACCGCTCCAACTAGGAGCACGTACTTAAGATAAATCGCCCAGCGGTCCACTGCGGGAGGCAGCTCGAAACGAAACCGGTCAGGAACAATACGGTCAATCAACTGTGTGAGTGCTCCAAAGGCACAGATGCGACCGCAATAGAAACGCCCCCAGAGCACCGTTGAACCAACGGTGAAGCCGATCAATAAATAGTAGGAAATAGCATAGGAGAACGAGGGTAGACTTAGGCGGATTGCTCCGAAAATATCGACTATGGAAACCAGGCTGGCTTTAACGAAACCGAGATATATAACTGAGAGAAGAAGGCTTACTATTTTTAGGCGATCGCTCTTGCAAAAAAAACTGACGAGACCAAATACCAAAACGAATACAAGAGCAGCAACGTCAATGGCTGTTTGGCGGTCGAATAGCGATGTCGCCGATTCGGTTTCCTCTTCTAGGAGAGCGTCAAGTTGATTGAGGTCGTCCAGTGTTAGTGTCTGTTCTTCTGGAGGTTGATTGGTGAGCAAAGAAGCCGTTGCAGGCACAACGTTGGCGAACAAGCTCACACTGACAAGAAATATGTAGCTTGACCGACTCAACCAATTCATTTGCGCTCAGACAAAAATTGACGGGCCAATTGACGTGATCCTTGGCGAATGGCTCGTGTGGCAGCCTCAATCGTGATCGTAGCCTGTGAGACTGCGTCAATGTCATTGCCCACCTCAAGTGGGTCAAGAATACTTTTTCCTATGAACTGCTCGCCGTACTCCGGGGGATCAATAGAGAAATAGCCGAATGGCTCTGCGTGGTAGTCAATCGAGACACCCGTCAGGACGCCATTTGTGGTCATTCCGACTAGCATCCAGAACTGAGCTTTGTACCCATAAATTTTTGGGTCGAGTTCGTTGGTGAAGAAAGCCAGTCCGACAAGTGTTCGCTTGCCATTCGTATCTTCGTCATAGGCCTTAAAATGTGGAAGAGAGGCATTCTCAAACGTAAAGACATCAGCATTCGGAAGTACTTGACGAAGTCTGGGCTCCTGCCGATCAAGTTGCCGAAATTGATCGACAGCTGATGATTGAGCCAAGGCGGTTTGATTATTGAGTGTTATAACCGCTGGGAATGCAAGGAGAATGGCAATTGCCAGAAATGTTCGATGGATTTTATTGACGCGCATCTCAATTTAATTGTGCCTGAGCTTGACGCGATAGGGGCGTCCTTGTCGAAGAAAGTTTACGATAGTGTCGCTGAGAGGGTTGACCTGTGAGAGGCGGTCCGCCGCCGAGTCACCACTGTCGACATCGACACCACCTACCCGGTAGATCACATCCCCAGGTTGGAGTCCGGCTTCGGACGATATACCGAATTCCACAACTTCAATCACCAGTGCCCCTTCGCGCGACTGCAAGTTGTCGGAGTCTCGTCTCAAGTTTAGCTCTGAGGTAGGGTTGGCGTCACAGAGGGTGACGCCAACCGTTGGCACATCAGTCGGCATAGTGCTGCGGGTGCATGCATAGAGTTGTGTGGTGTCAGCTTGTTGATAGCCGTGCACATCAACAGCATGCGTTACCAGTAGAACGAACAGCCAGGTAACCATGAGCGATCCAACCAACACACCGTAAAGCCTGGAGAGTCCCATGCTCCGGTGGTTCAGAGGGTCATACACGCCCACTAACCAAAGACTCTACGACACTCGGGTCGGCCAGCGTGCTGATATCACCTAAGTCGTCAACGTTACCTTCGGCAATCTTACGCAAAATGCGGCGCATGATCTTGCCCGACCGAGTTTTCGGCACGCCTTCGGTGAACTGAATTTTCTCCGGAGAGGCGTGCGGTCCGATGTTTGTGCGGACGGCTTTTACGATTTCTACCTTCATCTCGTCAGTTGGGGTCTGACCTGTCTTCAGAGTAACGAATGCGTAGATCGCATTGCCTTTTATGTCATGTGGATAACCAACAACAGCCGCTTCTGCGACGGAAGGATGTGTGCCGATCGCACCTTCGATTTCCGCAGTGCCCAGGTTATGTCCGGAGACGATAATGACATCGTCGACGCGCCCGGTGATCCAGTAGTAGCCATCTTTGTCACGTAGGCATCCGTCGCCAGAAAAGTATTTGCCTGGAAACCGAGCGAAGTAGGTATCAAAGAAGCGTTGTTGGTCACCGTAAACGCCTCTCATTTGTCCAGGCCAAGACTCGAGAATACAGAGATTGCCACGGACCTCATTGCCGTCGAGGGTATTCCCTTCGTCATCAACCAGCGCGGGTTTAATGCCGAAGAGCGGAAATGTCGCGGAGCCTGGTTTCGTTGGTGTCGCACCTGGCAAAGGCGAAACAAGAATGCCACCAGTCTCCGTCTGCCAATAGGTGTCTACGATGGGACAGTTCTCTTTACCGATGACCTTGTGATACCAAGTCCATTCGGGTGATTTGATGGGTTCACCAACACTACCGAGTAGTCGCAAGTTTCCCAGATCATATTTTTCAGGCCAGGTGTCACCTTCCTTCATTAACGCGCGAAGAGCCGTCGGTGCCGTATAAAAGATATTGACCTTATGTTTTTCACAGATCTCCCAGAATCGCCCCCAATCCGGGTAGTTAGGCACGCCCTCGTACATCATGGTGATTGCTCCGTTGGCGAGCGGACCATAAGTAATGTAACTGTGGCCTGTCACCCAACCGATGTCAGCTGTGCACCAGTACACGTCACCGGGTTGGTAGTCAAAGACGTAGTTGAAAGTAGTCGCAACGTAGGTCAGGTATCCTCCAGTCGTGTGAAGCACACCCTTGGGTTTCCCTGTTGATCCGGAAGTGTAGAGAATGAACAGTGGGTCTTCGGCATCCATGGCTTCTGGTGTGCAAACTGCGTCCGCAGCCTCTAGTGCTTCATGCCACCACACATCTCGACCAGCCGTCATCTCAACTGCTGCTCCTGTACGGCGGACGACAATGATCTTCTCGATACTAGGAGTCTGCTCAACAGCCTTGTCGGCATTGGCTTTCATCGCTACGTCCTGCTTGACGCCGCGTACGCCCGTGTCTTGGGTGATTATTGCCTTGCAGTGTGAGTCATTGATTCGGGTCACAAGACTGTCTGCCGTGAACGCTCCGAACACTATCGAATGGACCGCGCCGATTCGCGCGCAGGCCAGCATCGCGATCGCCAGCTCTGGAATCATTTGCATGTAAATACAGACCCGGTCGCCTTTTTCAACACCAAGTGCTTTTAAGGCGTTTCCGGCTTTTTGAACTTCAGCATGCAGATCGCCATAGGTGTAGTTTTTACTTTCAGCTGGGTCGTTACCTTCCCAGATGAGAGCGGTGTCATTGCCGCGCCCAGCCTCAACATGGCGGTCGACACAGTTATAGCAGGCGTTGAGTTTGCCTCCTAAGTACCATGCAATTTCAGCCTTGTGGTAGTCGACTTGGCGGACCGTGTGCCATTTTTTAAACCATGTAATTCGCTGATCGGCTTGCTCAGCCCAAAACCCTTCTGGGTCAGCAATAGACCGATCGTAAATCTCACGGTATTCATCAAGGGACTTCACGTGGGACTTGGCGGAAAAATCCGCCGTGGGGTTATAAACGGGCACTTGGTTGGATGTCCCAGACAATTTGTTTTCGGCCATGGTTATCTCCTAGCGATAAATCTTTAAGTGTTCGGCACAGAATTTTACAATCTCTTGACTGTTAAAAGTGTATTTTGTTGTCCTTGTTCTTAATCCAGTTCGCCGAATTTGATCTTCGCTTCCTGTCTTCGCGCGTGGAGGATCGGTTCGGTATAGCCGTTAGGTTGTTCAAGGCCTTTAAATACAAGTTCACAGGCAGCTTGAAAGGCGATACTATCGTCGAAATCTGGAGCCATTGGATGATACTTCGGGTCACTGGAGTTCTGGCTGTCGACCACGGTGGCCATCCGTTGCATCGTCTCTCGCACCTGCGCTTCGGTACAGATGCCGTGTCGTAGCCAGTTGGCAATGTGCTGGCTGGAAATCCGTAGGGTCGCACGGTCCTCCATCAGCGCCACATTATTAATATCTGGGACCTTGGAACAACCGATGCCTTGGTCAACCCAGCGAACGACGTAGCCCAATATACCTTGGGCATTATTATCAAGTTCTTGTTGGATTTCCTCGGCAGGCCAATTCGGTTTTTCAGCTCGAGGAATTGTGAGGATCATGTCGAGATTAGCCACAGGTCTGGATTTCAGTTCGGCTTGCCTGGCGGTGACGTCGGTTTGGTGATAGTGAGTCGCATGAAGGATGGCAGCGGTGGGTGATGGAACCCAAGCGGTATTAGCACCGGCGCGCGGGTGACCGATCTTGATTTTCAGCATTTCTGCCATCAAGTCCGGCATGGCCCACATGCCTTTTCCTATTTGGGCGCGCCCGGGAAGACCGCAGGCCAAACCGACATCAACGTTCCAATCTTCGTAAGTTAACATCCAGTCGGCGCCCTTCATGTCCTTCTTACGAATCATCGGACCAGCTTCCATAGCGGTGTGCATCTCATCACCGGTACGATCGAGAAAACCAGTGTTGATGAAGAACACACGGTCCTTCGCGGCGCGTATGCATTCCTTGAGGTTGACGGTCGTTCGCCGTTCCTCGTCCATAATGCCAATTTTGAGGGTGTACTGGTCGAGACCGAGTGCACGTTCAACCTGACTCAATAACTCACCTGTGAACGCGACCTCTTCTGGCCCGTGCATTTTCGGTTTCACGATATAGATGGAGCCAGCACGGCTGTTCTTACGGTTCTTCAAATCGTGTATACCGATCATCGAAGAGACCATGGCGTCAAGAATACCTTCAGGCACTTCGTTGCCATCTTTGTCTAACACCGCCGGGTTGGTCATGAGATGTCCTACGTTCCGGATTAGCATCAGACTAATACCTGAGAGCGTGACTTGGGACCCGTCTGGCGCGATGTAAATGCGGTCTGGGTTCATCGCACGATCAACCATACGACCACCTTTTTCGAAGCGGTTAGTGAGATCGCCTTTGAGTAGGCCAAGCCAGTTCCGATACGCAACGACCTTGTCATCCGCGTCGACTGTTGACACCGAGTCCTCGAGGTCCATGATGGTTGTTATGGCAGCTTCAACCACGATGTCTTTAACCCCGGCAGCGTCGTCTCGGCCGACGGAGTGGTTGCGGTCGACAGAAATCTCAATATGAAGGCCGTTATTTCTCAGTAAGATGGCGGATGGTGAAACGGCGTCGCCACGATATCCTACGAGTTTCAGTGGGTCGGTTAAGCCCGTGAGCGTGCCATCTTCAAGTGTCACGACCAGCACACCATCGACGACAGCATAGAAGGTCGCGTCCGCGTGGCTGCCGTTAGACAGAGGCAATGCTGAGTCAAGGAAGGCGCGTGCACGCGCAATGACTTTGGCGCCCCGCACCTCATTGTAGTTCTCGGTGCGCTCAGCCCCGGAATCTTCCGGAATTACATCGGTTCCATAAAGTGCGTCATACAGGCTTCCCCAGCGGGCGTTCGCGGCATTTAGCGCATATCTTGGGTTCGTGACGGGAACCACGAGTTGCGGTCCAGCAATAGTCGAGATCTCTGGGTCGACGTTCGCCGTGCTCACCGTGAAATCACCTCCCTCTGGAACCAAGTAGCCGATCTCTTGGAGGAAGGTCTTGTAATCTCGTAGATTGATCGGCTGGTGGCGAGTTTTTGAATACCATGCATCGATTCGTTGCTGGATCTCATCGCGTTTTTTCAGCAACTCGCGGTTTCGCGGTGATAGATCATGGACTAATTTTCCGAAGCTGGACCAGAATGACTCAGGCGACACGCCAGTTCCAGGCAATGCCTCGCCGTCAATGAAATCGCTCAGTGTTTTGTTGACTTGGAGGCCTCCGCGTTCGATCCGATTCATCATTCCTTTACCTTGGCCATTCTTGATATTTGAAGGGTTCCGTTGGGCATCAGAGAATCATATCGCAGGACACAGCGTGTCTTTGACGACTTTTGTCGAATTTTCGACCAATGAACTAAGTAACCTGAAGACCACAATCGAATTGTAGGCTCTAGCTTTGGGAATGAAGTGTCACACTGTTTTATGCTCGCGTTGGTGTTCCTTTCTGATTCGTGTGTTTACGAAATTGATAGGGTAGAAGCGGTCGTGATGAAACATAGATACGTTGATTTAAATGGTGACGTCGGTGAGCACTCAGAGCGTGAGTCGGACGCGCGTCTCATGTCTAGTATTAGCTCTGCCAACATTGCTTGTGGGTATCATGGCGGTGATTCGTTTTCGATGAGAGAAACGGTGAGACACGCTATCGATAACGGCGTTGCGATCGGTGCGCACCCAGGATTTGCAGATCCGGAAGGATTCGGCCGTCGGTCTATTGATGTTTCTCCAGTGGAAGTGGAAGTACTTGTATTAGATCAAATCAAGAAGCTAGCTGAAATTGCCATTATTGAAGGAGGACAGCTCGATCATGTGAAGCCGCACGGTGCGCTTTATCATATGGCTTCAGAACGTCGTGAGATTGCCGATGCTGTGGTGCGGGCAGTAATGGTGGTTGATGACAAATTAGTCTTGTTTGGTATGTCGGGGTCATCTTTGCTGGCGGCAGGTCAAGCGGCAGGATTAAATATTGCCTCGGAGGTATTCGCCGACCGCCAATACAGGTCGCCTGCGGCACTTGTGCCGCGAGAGAGCCCAGACGCTCTCGTTATTGATGCTCGGCAGGTTGTCGATCGTGCGGTCAAGATGGTTCTCACTGGAACCGTCTCTTGTGTAGATGGTGTTTTGGCGAAGGTTCAAGCGGATACCATCTGTGTCCATGGAGACACGCCTGGTGCGGTTGAACTTGCGAGTTCAGTGAAGGTTGGTCTTGAGGCTCATGGAATTGTTGTTGCTGCACCGGCACACGAGCCAAGTCCGCCAGTCGAGACACCCGATCGACCCAGCTATCGCGATTCAACTGACAAAGGTAGTTAGTGAATCGTATACGGTTCACTTAGCGTAAATGGGGCAACCGTGGCGTCGAACCGGTCACCTTCTGTCGTCACCATTTGATATGTTCCATGCATTGTGCCAAACGGTGTCTTGAGAGGGCATCCCGAGGTGTACTCGAAGGATTCGCCGGGGTTCAGAGTTGGCTGTTGGCCAATGACGCCGAGTCCTCGAACTTCCTCAACAATTTCGTCAGCATCGGTTATGGTCCAATGTCGACTAATCAGTTGAACGGTATCCGAACTCTCATTGGTAATTTCGACTGTATAAAGAAAAAACCACAGATTCCGAAGTGGTTCAGAACGCGCTTGGGAGAAACGTGCTTTGACGGACACTCGTACCCCGCGGGTAAGTGCCTCGGACGTGTGTGCTCCATCTTGTGTCGATTCGTAGTTCACGCTCGATAATACGACGTGGCAATGATTCCCATCAACACATTACTCGCAGCTTACCGTGTAGGTGCCTTTCCAATGGCAGTCGACGGCCGGATTAGTTGGTACGCTCCGGTAGGTCGAGGTGTTCTTCCGATTGACACGTTCCATGTTCCTAGACGGCTGCGCCGCCTGATAAGGCAACGTCGTTTTAGAATAACGATCAATCACGATTTTCGCAGCGTCATCTGTGCTTGTGCCTCTAGATCTGATGAAGAAGGTAACTGGATTAGTGACGAAATCATCGACAGCTATAGCGTTCTTCACGAAGCCGGGTTCGCTCACTCGGTCGAGGTCCGGTCTGGGTCCAGACTTGTCGGTGGGCTGTATGGTGTAAGTTTAGGCGGTGCTTTCTTCGGAGAGTCTATGTTTCACAGTGAGACAGATGCTTCAAAGGTTGCACTGTGCAGTCTCGTTAAGAGACTTCGGGATAGGGAGTATCAGCTTCTTGATGTTCAATGGTTGACTAGGCACTTGGTTCAATTCGGAGCGGTCGAAATTTCACAAAACGAATATCTTCGACGACTGCAAAGCGCCATGAAGCGCGAGTGTCAGTTTGTTGACTTGTCTAACGCTGGCCTTAAATGAGGAAAATTAGACTGAATCCGCGCATTGCCCAGATAGCCTGTCAGCCAAAGTTTAGTCTATTTAGTTGAGGTGGGGCCGCTGTTCACTCTGCGCGAGCGACCAACTCATCTCGTGTACCAACCGGACAACTCGAGACATTTTTTCGTAGTTGAGGGCCTCAGGTTGGTCGCGCAGAGTGTGGTAATCAGGGTGTAGACCCGTGTGCACGAAGAGTGCTGGAACACCTTGTGTCAGAAACGGCCAATGGTCACTTCGGCGTACCAAATTTGAGGGACTGTCGTCATATCTGAAGCGCAGGAGTAAGCCGATCTGCGTATTCGCAGCTTCCGCCGTAAGGCGGAGATCATTGCTGAAACTGTATCCAAGTAGGTTGACTGCGTTTTCGTTCGATTCTGCCGTTTGAGGTTCGAGTCCGTAGAATCGGCGGCCGCCATTCTCGGGCACCTCTTCGTTGCGACCAATCATGTCCATGTTGAGAACTGCGACAGTATTGGCTAGTGGTATCAGCGGTTCCGCGGTGTAAGCCCATGCTCCAAGGAGGCCTCGCTCTTCGGCGTTCCATGCAGCCAAGAGGATAGAACGCTTTGGTCGCTGGCCGTTCTGCGAGGCCAGTGCGTAAGCCTCGGCAATTTCGAGTAATCCTGCAACACCAGACGCATCGTCGTCGGCGCCGTTAAAGACTCCATTAGACGTCGTTCCTTCATGGTCATAATGAGCGCAAAGGATAATCCATTCGTTTCGGAGCACAGGGTCTGTGCCTTCGATGAGTCCCACAACGTTGTGCTCCTGAATCCGTTCTCTATATACGGTAGTTGTGATGTCGACCTGAATATCAGGGCGTTCAATCGGAGTTATTCCACCGGGAGTGTCAGCCAGTTGAGCTAGTGAGCTTAGCGAATCGTTCTCTGAGTTCATTAAGAAGAGACGCTCGGCGTGCTCTGCTGATATACGAACGGCGGGGATCCGAAGTTCGTTGACCCAGTTGCCTAGGTGATAACGTGGTACGCGAGCTTGGTCCCTCGGCCAAGTATCACTCATTCGCTGACTAAACGACCGTCCCATTGAATGGTTATGGACGTCTGCGACAAGTAATATCGCTACAGCGCCGCGTTGCTGGGCTTCCAGCGCTTTTCTAACCGACCGTGAATATTCAGACAGCATCATCCCGTCAAATAAACTATTCGGATCTGCTTCACCCGGTTCATGGTCGAACACTAGAACGACTTGATTGGTGACGTCGGCGTCTCCGTAGTCGTCATGGCCGAGTTCTGGCGCCGAGATTCCATAGCCAGCAAACACGAGTTTGCCTTCTGCCGTCCCAGTTCCGCTGAATCGCTCGGGAAAGAAATCGCTGCCAAGTCGAGATGAGACAGGTTCACCACCGGCAGTCAAATTCAAGTGGGCGTTAGTTCCCAAACGCGGAATGATGAGCTCAAACGTGTGCCGATAATTCTCTTCTCGATCGACCGCTGTTAATCCAAGGGTGGCAAAGCGGTCCGCGATGAATTCAGCCGCTAGGCGGTTGCCATCGGTGCCAACGAGTCGTCCACCCATTTCGTCTGACGCGAGCTGGAATACATAATGTCTCAGGTCGGCTGCCGTGATGGAGGATGTCTCAGGTGCCGACCCGGCACCCATCCCGGACAGAGATGCGACGGCCAGAAGACTGAGCAGCGCCAATGTGATCTTCATCGAGATTCGCATCTTTAGTCATTTTATGAGGAAGTGTGTCCACCATGTAAAACAGGATCGCGAATCAGGGCCAGACTGGTAAGATAAATATCTGAGAAATCAATGGCGAAATAGGTTCAAAGAGTGAGGACTTGGTCAGCTGTGGGCGACTATACGTTGCAATGGATGGCTCGATTCTGGACATTACCAGCGGACTGTTGGACAGGATTGAAGAATCAATTTGTTCGATTTGAGTGAGGAGGCCAACGTGCGCCAAAATTTGTGCCCGTCTTGGATTTACTTTCTGCGCCTCCTGTTGGTCGTCAGCTGTTCGGCCTTTCTCATTACGTCAGTCGCCTGTGTTGAGTCGAGCGCTGTTTCTGAGGTTACTTTCGATGTTGCCGAGAAATCAATTCGAGACTTGAACAGTGCTCTTGAGTCGGGATTGGTGACGTCTCAGGATCTCGTCAGTTTGTATTACGAACGAATTGAGTCGTTCGATCGTCTGGGACCAGCACTTAATTCGGTAATTACTTTGAATTCGAATGCATTGAGTGATGCGGCAAGGCTTGATGATGAACGTCTCAACGGAGATGTGCGTGGTCCGTTGCACGGGATTCCGGTGCTGGTGAAGGACAATTACGACACCTTTGATATGCCGACCACAGGCGGCACTCTTGGTCTTGCGACATCTATACCACCGGATGATGCCTTTCAGGTTCGCAGGTTGAGGGAAGCCGGTGCAGTTATTCTTGGAAAGACCAATATGCACGAGTTGGCCCGTGGGATCACAACGGTCAGTTCGCTTACCGGACAGACGAGAAATCCCTACGATCCCAGTCGAAATCCTGGCGGTTCCAGCGGAGGGACAGGTGCTGCCATTGGCGCAAGTTTTGCGGCTGTTGGAATGGGGAGTGACACATGCGGTTCGATCCGAATTCCGTCATCGCATCAGGCACTGGTGGGACTGCGTGGTACTCGTGGGCTTGCAAGCGGTGACGGCATAATTCCGCTGTCTACTACTCAGGATATTGGGGGTCCCTTAGCGCGGTCGGTTGAAGATTTGGCTATTACATTGGATGCTACCGTCGGCTACGACCCAGAGGATCCAATAACCCAGCTCAGTCGTGGCAATGTTCCCGATAGCTATACGGAATATTTGGACTCCGATAGTTTGCAAGGAGCCCGATTAGGTATCGTCATGTCGTTGATGGGTTCAGGTCGACCTGAACAACCGGTCAGAGATGTCATTGAAGCGGCTATTGAGCAGATGGTTGAACAAGGTGCAGAGATCATCGAAATTGAGCAACCTGATCTGACAGAACTGCTTCAAGGGGCATCAGTGATTGGGCAAGAGTTTAAGTTTGATTTCGATTCGTATCTTGGGCAGACGCCCGGTGCTCCTGTGGGTTCACTGCGTGAAATGATTTCCTTGGGCCTGTATCACGAAATAATTGACAGCGGTCTCCACGCTTCTCTCGATTACGAAAGTCGAGATACTGAAGATTATCGAGACCGACTCGAAAAACGGAGCCAAGTTCGGACTGCCACAGTTGGGGTTATGGACGAGCATCAGTTAGATGCCTTGGTCTATCCGACAATTAGGCAGACGGCGAGACCGATTGGGCAGTCGCAACCAGGTAGTTCTTGCGCGTTGAGCGCGATTTCTGGATTGCCAGCGATTTCGGTTCCGGCTGGCTTCGCCGTCGATGGGATGCCAGTTGGGGTAGAACTCTTAGGACGTCCATTCGACGAATCACAACTTATCAGTCTGGCCTTTGCTTTTGAGCAGAACACTTTCCATCGTGAACCGCCGGACTTCACGCCGAGCTTGGTAACGTTACCTTTGCCAGTTGACCTCGAGGCAACGATGATTGCGGCAACCGATGTGTCTGGTCGTGTCAGCTTCACGTTGGACCCGTCGACCCGTCGAGTCGATTACTCAGTTGCGGTATATGGAATTCGCGATTCTGATGTCTTAGCGATTGACCTTCACCGAAGACTAGACAATTCTGAGAACGGGCCGTCCATGCGTCGATTGGGTGGCAAACGTGCGCGACTCTCTGGCCAGTTGATTTTGACTGGTCGGGAACTTCACTTCTTGAGGGAGGGGAGTCTTTATCTTGATGTGCACACGCAAGACAACGTGCCAGGGGCATTGAAGGTTAATCTTTCGATTCCTGGTTCTTGACACTATTCAAGGGTCAGCCCTGCTCCCGGTCCAACTGGCAGGCCCAGAAGCATCCAGACTACAAGTAGTACTGACCAGACAAGCATGAAGACCACTGTGTATGGCAGCATTGTGGCGACGACCGTTCCGATACCCGATTTCTTGTCGTACCGTTCAAAGAACGCAACGATTAGGGCAAAGTAGGACATCATCGGTGAGATTATGTTTGATGTACTGTCGCCAATTCGGTAGGCCGTTTGCGTCAGTTCTGGCGTATATCCTAGAAGCATGAACATGGGAACAAAAACCGGGGCCATGACAGCCCACTTTGCTGAGGCACTGCCCATAAAGAGATTAATAACCGATGACAGCACGACGAATGCTAGCATCAGTTGAATTCCTCCGAGTCCAGATGCTTGAAGCGTTTCAGCTCCCTTTACAGCGAATATTAAACCTAAATTCGTCCAGTTAAAGTAGGCGACAAACTGAGCGGCGAAGAAGACTAATACTAGGTAGCTTCCCAGCGTGCTAACGGTTTTTCCCATCCCGTCCATGACGTCGGTGTCATTGAGAAATTTTCCGCTGCCTACGCCATAAGAAACTCCTAGGGCAGTTCCTCCGAGAAATATAAAGGCAACAATTCCAGAGAGAAATGGCGATCTCAGAAGGCTTCCAGTTTCAGGGTTGCGGAGAAAACCGTCAGGCGGAACCGTGCCCCAGAGAACCCAGGCACCGACTAAGAGGAATGTCACTGCGGCGAATCGGAGTCCTCGCCATTCTTCCTGTGACAGTGCTTCGATTTTAGACTGCTTCTCTTCACCTTGGTACTTGCCTAGGCGAGGAATAACGATACGCTCGGTAACCCAGGTCCCGGTTGCGGATATGACGAAGGTTGAGACGACCATGAAGAAGTAGTTGGCGGCTGGATTTACGCGATAGCCGTCGTCAACGATACGCGCCGCTTCTTCTGACAAGCCGGCGAGCAGTGGGTCTACAGTGCCCAACAACAAGTTGGCGCTGTATCCGCCGGACACCCCTGCGAACGCTGCAGCCAACCCAGCGATTGGGTGACGTCCTGCACCGAGAAAAATGATGCCGCCCAGTGGCACGAGGAGAACATATCCAATTTCGCTAGCAGTATTCGATAGCACTCCGGCAAAAACGATTACAAAGGTGAGAAGACGCCTCGGTGCTGACAGTACAAGTAGGCGAAGGGCGGCGGCGATCAAGCCGCTCGCTTCCATTACTCCGATTCCGAGCATGGCGACGAGGACAACACCTAACGGGGCGAACCCAGTGAAGTTAGATACCATTTCGGTCAGGATCCGGTGAAGCCCATCGACCGTTAGCAAACTTACGGGGCGCACTAATTCACTGGTGCCAGGATGTACAACCTCAAGACCTAGTTTCGAAGCTATTCCTGAGGCGATGACTATTACTACCGCGAGGATGGCGAAGAGGGTCGCCGGATGTGGTAAACGGTTCCCTACCCTTTCGACTGTGCCTAGAAAGATTGAGGTCCAGTTATCTAGGAAACCGACTTGCTTGGCCATGTCTGAGTGTTATGCTACGTGTCAGTCGGTTTCGTTTCCACTCCTACTCGAATTTCAGGACTCAATTAATGGCGAATTCAGCCCCAGAGAGGGGTAGTCGTGCAAGTCAGCGCGGGGTTGCTGTACTTGTCGGTGTCGATGTTGCTGAGCGACACCTGTTCCTATGTTGCGATCAGACCAATCCGAAATGCTGTGACAAGGACCGCAGTCTGGTCGCTTGGGAATATCTTAAACGTCGACTGAAAGAATTAGGGCTTTCTGAACGTGGTGGTATTCTTCGAACAAAAGCGAACTGTCTGCGAATATGTGAGGGTGGGCCAATTGCAGTTGTCTATCCAGAAGGCGTTTGGTACAGGGGGTGTGATCCGCCAGTTATTGAACGGGTCATCCAGGAGCACTTGATTGCTGGCCAACCAGTCGCAGACGCCATAGTGTTGTCGCAACCGCTCTTGGCTGAACGTGAAGTTAGATGTCGGACGGAAGATTCTGGATAGCCCGTTGTGATCTTGAGGTCTTAGGATCGCGATTGTCTAATTCAGTTGATCGCTCGGCTCATTTCACGAAGTAACGTTGAGACTAGTCGACTGTTTTGGCTCACTGTCTGCGACTAGAGTGTGACGATGGATCTAAGGGGTGTGTATCCGCCAATTCCGACACCATTTTCTGGTGTCGAAGAGAATGTCGATTTTGTAGCACTTTCGAGTAACGTCGATCGCTGGTTGACCACTGGTATTCGGGGTCTTGTTGTGCTGGGTTCCACCGGGGAGGCACCTCTGGTGGACGATCGAGAGTCGGATGCTGTGATTGACACTGTTCGAGGTCGGGTTGCCGAGAGTCGTTTAGTGATTGCTGGGACTGGTCGTGAATCGACAAAGGCGGCGGTCGCAGCTTCCCAACGAGCTTCTGACTTAGGGGTTGATGCGGTACTGGTGCGGACGCCTTCAATTTTTAAGGCACAGACAACCAGTCAAGCGTTTATTGATCACTACACCGCGGTTGCAGAGGGTTCGCAAGCTCCTGTCATCCTGTATAACTTTACGGCCTTAACAGGGGTTACCCTTCCAATTGAAGTTGTAGCTAGCCTTGCGGAACATCCGAACATTGTAGGCATGAAGGAATCCGGACCAGATATTGGTTATGTCTCGGCTCTTGTTGACCAGACCCCTGACGACTTTAGTGTTCTTGTTGGTTCGGCTCCCACCTTCTATTCGAGCCTCATGGCAGGTGCCGTGGGTGGGATTCTGGCCTTGGCTGCAGTTGTTCCGGACGAGTGTGTCGAATTATTTAACCTAGTTCAGTCATTTGAATATGAGCGAGCAAGAGTGCTCCAAAGACGATTGACGCCTCTGGCAAAACTCGTCACGCGGGTGCATGGTATCGCAGGCCTGAAAGCGGCCCTTGATCTGCTTGGTTATGTGGGTGGTGACCCACGTTTCCCCCTCACTGCTTCGAATCAGGATGCACGGATCGAATTAACTGAAGCCTTTATGTCGCTAGATCCTGAATTAATACTTCGGTCGTCCTTGGGCGATCTCGGTTAGACTCCTAATGTATTAACTCTATTCTTAACAATATGTTACAGGGGTCAAGAGGCTTGACACCTGTCATTGTTGCGGGTGAGAATAAAAATAGGTAAATGGAGCAGACGCTGTTATTAAACGCCACTTACGAACCCTTAAAGGTTGTGGACTGGCGCAAGGCGGTCACACTCTGGTGTCAAGGTAAAGTCGAGATTATCTCTGTCTATGACCGTGAGGTGAGGTCCGTTTATGTTAGCTTCAAGCTTCCCTCTGTGATTCGTCTCTTGCGGTATATCTCGATTCGGCGACGTTTCAATTATGTGCCGTTCTCCCGTGCAAACATCTACGCTCGCGATAATCACGAATGTCAGTATTGCGGCAGAGGGTTTCCAGTTTTAGAATTGACATTCGACCATCTAGTACCGGTTTCCCAAGGGGGACGAAAGGATTGGGAGAATATCGTCACTTCTTGTATTAAATGTAACCGCCGAAAAGGGGGGCGGACACCAGAACAGGCGGGCTTGCGACTTATACGTCAACCCCGCCGTCCAACTCGTCAGCCTCTTGTACGTTTCACGATTGGAATTGACACTGCTCCTGAGAGTTGGCAGGACTATTTATACTGGAATGTCGAGTTGGACGATTCGTAATACGGTTCAGCGACTGAAATCATTTCTTTACACTTTTGGGTCTCGATAGTTCGTTGATGCACTCCTCAATTACCCGTCCTCGTATTAATGCTATCCACCCGCAGTGGGCTGTCCATGGCGGTAGGGTTACTGTCGAAGGAACCAACTTAATATCTGATGCGACTGTCGCCCCTATTGTCCATTTCGGAGCACACCGTGCGCAGGTTGTAACTGTTTCGGCTCGCAAAGTTACGGTCGTTGTACCCAAAGAAGCAGAAGGTGGACATACGCCGGTTCGAATCGAAGGCGCTCTTGGCGAGACGGGTTTTGTTGAGATTGGCGAACGCGTAGCTACTGGCATTCATCAAGTCGACAGCCCGGCCGTTGACAGTCAGGGCCGAATCTATCTGACGTATAGTGGAACTCGGGGCGAGCAGTCGCCAGTTTCGTTGTTTCGCGTCGAAAACAATAAGTTTCGAGCGCCTTTTGCGTCCGGAATCACAAATGCTACTTCTCTGGCATTTTCTCCAGATGGACGACTGCATGTTTCGAGTCGGTTTGAGGGCGTTGTGTATTGTGTCGGTGACGATGGGTCACACGAGTCTTTTGTTTCTGACCTCGGTGTGGCCTGTGGCCTTGCTTTTTCGCCAGATGGCACTCTATATGTTGGCGATCGCTCTGGAACGATTTTTCGAGTGTCAACATCTGGAGAGGCTGTGCCGTTTGCAGTGCTTCCAGCGAGTGTCGCGGCATTTCACCTAGCTGAAGGACCGGATGGGTGCCTTTATGTGACTGCGCCGACTCTTTCGCCACGTGATTCAGTTTACCGAGTGGACCAAAACGGAAAGGTTGAATCGCTCTGTTCTCTTTTCGGTCGACCACAAGGCTTAGCTTTCGATGCACAGGGGCACTTGTACGTTGTTGAGGCGTTGGCTGGACTTAGCGGAATCTACCGCGTTGATAAAGATGGAACACTCAGTCTTGTGCTAGCAGCGTTCGGACTCGTTGGACTAGCTTTCGATCCACGAGGTGGCATGATAGTAGTCTCAAATGACACCGCTTATCGTCTTGACGTCCCACTTCTACCTTTCAGAGGTGGACCGTGAACATGTTACGATCAGTAGCTTAATTTCTAGACGATACGATCGACGGTACTCATGCCACAGGACTGGATCGATGTGCGCGGTGCCCGCGTACATAATCTCAAGAACATCGATGTTCAGATTCCACGTCGCCAGTTAGTTGTTATTACGGGTCTATCTGGCTCCGGAAAGTCTTCACTTGCTTTCGACACGGTTTATGCTGAAGGCCAGCGTCGCTACGTTGAGTCGCTTTCGGCCTACGCCCGTCAGTTTCTTGAGCAGGTTGATAAACCGGATGTTGATCAGATTGATGGATTGTCTCCAGCGATTTCCATCGAGCAGCGTACGACGGGAGTTAACCCACGGTCCACCGTCGGAACTGTCACTGAGATTTACGATTATTTTCGCCTACTATTTGCGAATATAGGAATTCCACATTGCTGCTCATGTGGAATTCCTATTTCATCGCAGTCGGTGTCCCAAATTGTCGAAGCGGTTACCAGTGGTCCCACCGACGAACGCGTAAATGTCTTAGCTCCGATTGTGCGAGGGAGAAAGGGCGAGTTCAAGAAAGAACTGGCTAGTCTGCGGGCGAAGGGGTTTCTCAAGGCGAGGGTCGACGGTGAAATTCGATCACTTGAAGATGGCATCCGGTTGGACCGCCGAAAGAATCACTGGATTGAAGTGGTAGTCGATCGATTGGTGGTGCGGTCTAGTGTCATCCGTCGTGTCACTAGGTCAGTTGAGTTGGCGCTGACTCTCGCGGACAACGTTGTGATTGTGAACACCTTAAGTGGTGGTGATCGATTGTTTTCTAGACGGTTGGCGTGCGTCAAGTGTGGGGTCAACATGCCCGAGTTGACGCCTCGGATCTTTTCTTTCAACTCGCTTCACGGCGCGTGTTCTAAGTGTCAGGGCCTCGGCACCGTCGAAGATTTTGATCCGGCGCGAATAGTGCCTGATTACTCGAAGTCCTTAGCAGAAGGCGCGATTAAACTTTGGGCTGAGGCCGATGAGAAGATTGTAAAGCACGCTTTGTCAAAACTGGCGCGCCACTTCGGACTTGATCTAGCGCTGCCATTCGCACGGTTGTCACGGAAGCACCGAGAGGTGTTGCTCTATGGTCCTAGGGGCGACAGGGGCTTCCAATCGACACCTTCCGAACGACCGAGAAATGGAAGCCGAATAAAGGTCGAACCATTTGGCCGAGACTTTGAAGGGATTATTCCTAATTTACGAAAACGATACGAGGAGGGTTCTTGGGAGCGAGAGGAGAAACTCGATTCGTATCGGTCGCCACGTTCTTGTCCAGCGTGTAGTGGTGACCGACTTCGACCTGAGAGTTGTGCTGTCAAGGTCAAGGGACGGACGATATCCGACTGTGTCAATTTACCAATTGCCGAGGCGAAGCGCGTCTTCGATAGTCTTAAGTTAGAAGGACGAGAGGCGCTTGTGGCCGACCGAGTGGTTGGAGAAATACGTGAGCGCTTGGAGTTTTTGACGGACGTCGGCGTAGGCTATCTTACGCTGGCACGCGGGACTGCCACGCTCTCGGGAGGTGAAGCTCAGCGCATCCGGTTGGCTACCCAGATTGGTACCAATCTGAGTGGAGTGCTCTATGTTCTTGACGAACCTTCAATTGGACTGCATCAACGTGACAACCGGCTGCTATTGGGAACTCTTGGCCGTTTGCGAGATTTGGGAAACACAGTAGTTGTCGTGGAACATGACGAAGAGACGATTAGATCAGCTGACTATGTCATTGACCTTGGACGTGGTGCCGGTGAGCATGGGGGGCGGGTGATGTTTCAGGGCCCGCCGTCACAACTTTTGACCGCCGGCGCCGGTTCGCTCACAGGGGAGTATCTGCGAGCGGAACGAACGATTCCGGTGCCCGTGACTCGGCGTCCGGTGTCGAAGGGACAACTTACTGTTAGGGGAGCGAGGGAAAATAATCTTAAATCCATTGACGTGGCAATCCCCTTGGCGGTGTTGACCGCGGTGACGGGTGTGAGTGGGTCTGGCAAGTCGACTCTGGTAAACGACATTTTGTATCGCTCGCTTGCACGAGCGATTTATAGAGCGGTGGCCGAGCCTGGTGCCCATGATGGCATTGAAGGACTTGAACTGATAGACAAGGTGGTCCAGATCGACCAGTCACCTATTGGGAGGACACCACGTTCGAACCCAGCAACCTACACCGGAGCATTTACTTTCATTCGCGATCTGTTTGCGATGCTTCCTGAGTCTCGTGCGAGAGGCTATAAGCCTGGGCGTTTCTCGTTCAATATTAAAGGTGGCCGTTGTGAGACCTGTCAGGGTGCTGGTCTCATGGTAATCGAAATGCACTTTCTTCCCGATGTGTACGTCACCTGTGAGCATTGCAAGGGTAGAAGATACAATCGAGAGACGCTCGAAGTCGCCTATCGAGGAACTTCTATCGCTGATGTCCTTAACTTGACAGTTGATCAAGGCATAGTTTTGTTGGAACATTTTCCTTCGATAGTGAAAAAATTGGCGACGTTGCAGGATGTCGGTCTCGGTTATATCCAACTTGGTCAGTCGGCGACTACGTTAAGTGGAGGCGAGGCACAGCGAGTAAAGCTCTCCAAGGAACTGTCGAGGCGAAGTACAGGTAAGACCCTTTATATTCTGGATGAACCAACAACCGGGCTTCATTTTGAGGACACAAGTCGGCTTCTGGATGTTCTCAATAAACTAGTGGACCAAGGGAATACGGTTGTTGTCATCGAACATCATCTCGATGTAATCAAATCAGCTGATTATGTGATCGACCTCGGCCCAGAGGGAGGCGAAGGTGGCGGAGAAGTTGTGGCAGAAGGTACTCCAGAGAAAGTCGCACAGGTTGAGTCGTCGTGGACCGGCCGTTATTTGGGACCAATTTTAAATAGGCATCTTGAGGCGATTCTTTGAGTCTGGCCAGGTTAACAATCGAGCTTTTATGGTAAATTTATGCTCGGAGTCGCCGTATCTTTGTATGAGTGGCGATAGTTAACTTGGGAAGGCATTAGATTTCTATCAGCCATATGTAGAAGTCCTGTAGAGTTAAACAGAATAATTTTTAAGCGATTGGCTGAATGAGTGTTTTGAGCGTGTTGGTTTAGGCACATTTAATTTGGCTGAATAATGCAAGGAATTGCCCGCGTTGTGAGTAACTTTCAGCAGACGATTCGACGCCCTGTCGCATGTTCCGGGATCGGACTTCATTCCGGAAACAAGGTTACTCTTCGTCTCAGACCTGCGCCAGTTGATCACGGGATTGTTTTTAAACGACTCGATCTTGATGGCTTGGAGATTCCGGCCGATGTGACTCACATCGATAGCATGCACTATGCGACAGGGTTGGCTCGTGATGAAGCGTCTGTCGAGACGGTCGAACACCTGCTCGCAGCGCTAGTGAGTTTGGAAATTGACAACGCGATTGTTGAGCTTAATCAAGCCGAAGTTCCGATCATGGATGGCAGTGCGGCGTCATTTGTCTACTTGGTACACGAAGCTGGTATTAGAAAGCTTGGGGCAACTCGAAAGTTTTTAAAGGTCATCCGACCGATTGCCTTATCGCGTGGCGACAAACGCATCGCATTGTATCCATCCGACCATTTCAAGGTCACATATAGCATTAGCTTCGACCACCCATTGCTCCGTCACCAGTCGCGAACGATGCGGCTTACCGAAGCCGTATTTGTGGATGAGATTGCGCCAGCTCGGACGTTTGGCTTTCTTAAAGAGGCCGAAATGCTTCGGCAGCGTGGTCTCGCACTAGGTGCGTCACTAGACAATGCAGTTGTTTTGGGTGAAACCGGAGTGCTGAATAGTTCGTTGCGGTTTAAAGATGAGTTTGTCCGACATAAGATTCTTGATGTGATTGGTGATTTGGCCTTGGTCGGATACCCGATCATTGGCCATTTGGTTGCTCACCGGGGCGGGCATGCGTTGCACGCGAGTTTTGCTCAGAAGATTCTTGACGATGTCGATGCTTGGCGTCTTGTTGAGTCGCCAACAGAGCCAGCCATGGTTCAACCGACCGGTGCGACTTTCAACGAAACCCTGACGAGTTCCTAGTGCAAGAACGCCCAACCTAGGGCACTGATTATTCAGTCTCATGCAATTGAGGTTGCTTGAGACAGGACTTGGTGCGTCGAGTTGTTCTTGGACCGTCAAACTACCAAAGCGTACAATGCCTGTTTTGCTGATTTAAGTGGGTTGGCTGTGAGCACTTCGATGCTGGACGAGCGACTAGTAGGATTTAAATATGGTAGCGGAATTTTCATCTGGATCGATGATCGTTTGTGATGGTGTTTCAATTGAAGCGATAGTACGGGAAGAAGGTACTCCGGTTTATGTTTACGATGCGGCGGCCGTTCGAGACCGCTATCGAGAGCTGGACATCGCATTTGGTGATTATCCACATCGCATCCACTATGCACTTAAAGCTAATTCCACAGTCGGAATTGCACGCCTCATACGTAGTCTTGGTGGCCGCGTGGATGCGAATTCTTGTGGCGAAATAGCGGTTGCGACAAAGGCCGGGTTCGCTCCAGATGACATTGTGTTTACAGGTGTAGGGAAGTCTCCAGCGGAACTGGAACTTGCTGTTCGTTTGGGTGTGTTCGCTATTAATGCAGAGTCACGTGGAGAACTGGAACGTATCGACAGGATTGCTAGGGCTCTTAGAGTTAAGGCTCGCGTTGCAGTTCGAATAAATCCCGGTGTCGAATCCGGAACTCATCCACAAATTTCCACTGGTCAGCTATCGCATAAGTTCGGTATTCCTACTCATCAGGCCAGGGAAGTCTGCCGTTGGGTGGTCTCGCAGGAAGGACTTAATCTGGTAGGTTTGCATGTCCATATCGGGTCTCAGTTAGTAGACCTAGAACCGGTTAAAAACGCATCGGAAGTTGTGGCGGCTTTTGCGCGGGATCTTACCAGCGTCGGGGTTGACTTGGAGTACATCGATGTCGGTGGTGGTCTCGGTATTTCGTACGATGGAACGGCGGCACCTTCTGCGACTGCGTATGGGGAAACTGTCATTGGAGCCATTCAAGAAACCAGGTTACCGATCATCACAGAGCCAGGTCGATGGATTATTGGTCCTACGGGTGTACTTGTTTCAGCAGTGGTTGACGTTAAGCCGCAAGGAAACGGCCGGTATTTTGTCGTTGTTGATGCTGGCATGAGTGAGTTGATTCGACCGGCTCTCTATGGTTCCTTCCATCGGATTGAATTGTTAAAACCGAACAAAACTCCTCTTGTCACGTGTGATGTGGTCGGCCCGATTTGTGAAACAAGTGACGTGTTCGGCGCGAAGAGGATGATGCCGCTACCTAGCGTAGGCGATCTTATTGCTATTTGTGATACTGGCGCTTATGGATCGGCGATGGCGTCTAATTACAATCGCCATCCGTTACCGGCGGAAGTACTGGTTGATAATTCCACTTGGAGTGTGATTCGGCGTCGGCAAACAATAGACGAAATGCTGGCTCAAGAAAGCTAGGACCTCGGATATCATTTTCAAAAAATCTTAATGTCATGCTGATAGCATTCGAAGGCTTAGACCAAAGCGGAAAGGAAACTCAGTCAAAACGATTCCGTGACCTACTTCGGTCGACTGGCCGGAAGGCACGTGTTGTTTCTTTTCCAGACTACGGCACATCCATTGGTGAAGAGATCGCCAGAGCGTTGCAAGGCGAGCGGGATTACAGTGCCGAAGTAATGCAGCTGCTCTACGTAGCAAATCGTTACGAACGAAAGTCAGATATCGACCGATGGCAGCGGGCAGGTATTACCCTGTTGTGTGACCGATACATTGCATCCAGCATCGCATATGGAGAAGCCCAAGGGCTTGATGTTGAATGGCTTGTCACTATTCAGCGGTTCTTACCTTCGCCTGACCTGACAGTCTTTCTCGACATCGCTACAGAAACTGCGTTGAAACGCAAGGCTACAGGCCGCGACAGTTACGAGCAAGACCATGCACTCCAGGTTGGTGTTCGAGAAAGTTACCTTCGGCAGGCTCAGCATTCAAGTTGGCTCAGGGTAGACGGCGAGCGGCCTCCTGATGATGTTGCTTTGGAACTAGCTACCCTAGTCGAAGCTCGATTTGAAACCTGAGGAGAGCTATTCTCGGCTCGCCAACACTTGTTGCTCAGTGTGGCGTTCTTCAGGTAGGTGGTTAACTATCCGCACGTATTCTCAGTTGGGATTAGAGAATTCTACGCGAGCCGCATTCCCCCAAAGGCGGTCAAGGTTATAAAGACGACGGGTTTCTTTGGTGAAGACATGGACTATGAAGTCGAAACAGTCGATAAGCACCCATTCTCCATGGTCGTAGCCTTCCACATGAGACGGTCTAGTGCCCTTTGCTCGAAGCATCTTTAGGACTCCATCAACGATGGCCCGAACCTGACGCCCCGTTTGTCCGGAACAGACGACAAAATAATCGGTGAATGCGCCTGATGTTGAGAGATTGAGGACAACTATATCTTGGCCCTTCTTTTCTAGGGCCGCATTTACAGCTTCACTGATTACGTCGGGAAGTACCATTGTGTTCTTAAGGGTTTGGGTTCTCAGTTCATCCATTCACACCGCCGTCCCTGTCACGAATGTCATACGTTCGATATTGTTTTATGTGTGCTGCAACTAGTGGTGGTACTAAGTCAGTGACTGACTCTCCGTTGGCCAGTCGAATTTTGATGTTCGAAGATGAAATGTTTCTTGTTTTAGCATCCACCAACCAGATCCATGTTTGTTGGTTTGGAGAATGCTCACTGCCCTGCATGCTGACATCCTTCATCCGGGATGCCAGAGTTGGTAGTTGCTTTCGCAGTGCCGAGGCTGGTCGAGATGGGCGTGACACAACGAGAAAATGAGCTAAGTCAAGAATATGAGGGTAGTTGTACCAAGAGGTAATGTCGGCAAACGCATCAGTTCCAGCGATAAAGAAAAGCTGCAACGGACTTGTGCCGGCCTTGAGGAACATCTCAAGGGTGTCGGATGTGTAAGCAGGGCCATTTTTTCGCAGCTCTTGGTCGCTGACGCGATAGCTACTGGCGTCAGTGATCGCAAGCTTCACCATAGCTAAACGGTTATGACCGGAGGCAATAGGTGCAGAGTTTCGATGGGGTGAAATCTTGGTAGGAACAAAAAATATCTTTGATAGATTCAGTGATCGACGCGAAGATTTCGCTACATCCAAATGTCCCGAGTGGATTGGATCAAACGTGCCACCAAAAACTCCGATGCGTGGTGATTCGCTCACTCCAACGAATCTCCTGTCACCTGATGACGCGGCGTGTCGATAGAATCCACTTCCTGCCAAATCGCTTCGCGAAACTGTTCCAAGCCTCTTCCCGTGACTGCCGAGATTTCGAAGAGAGGAATACCAAGCACGTCAAGGTGTTCGCGCAGTTCCCTTAAACGGTTCGGGTCGTCAAGCGCATCGATCTTATTTGCTGCAACCATCTGTGGTTTTCCGCCCAGAGCCGTGGTGATTGATTCAACTATGGGAACAGAATAGGACGTGAGCTCTCGGCAGATGACTTCAAAGTCTTCGACTGGGTTTCGTCCCGAAGCAGAGGACATGTCAATTACCTGTACCAAGACTTTGGTGCGTTCAAGATGACTCAAGAAGCGATGTCCGAGTCCTTGACCTTCATGGGCTCCTTCGATGAGGCCCGGTACGTCGGCCATAACGAAGCTACGTTGATTGCTCAAATTTACGACGCCTAGATGTGGAGTCAGAGTGGTGAAGGGGTAATTGGCGATTTTAGGTTTTGCCGCAGACAATCTAGATATCAGCGTGGACTTACCAACGTTGGGAAAGCCGACGAGACCAACGTCGGCGAGCAGTTTAAGGGAAAGGGTTAAGTTTCGTAGTTCCCCAAGTTCTCCTGAGTCGGCGCGTCGCGGGGACCGATTGGTCGGACTGGAGAAATGTTGGTTTCCACGCCCTCCGCGACCACCACGTGCAACAATTGTATCTTGACCGACCGTCGTCAGGTCGGCGAGCTTCAAGAGGTCTTCTTGCTGGGGCTTGTGGTAGACGATGGTCCCAACTGGGACATCAAGGTAGAGGTCTGCGCCCGAGCGCCCAGACCGGTTCGAACCCCCTCCGTGAGCGCCTCGTTTAGCACGAAACTGTGGATGAAATCTGTAGTTGATCAGTGTGTTGTGGTGTGAACTTGCTCTGATATGTATCGATCCTCCCCGACCACCGTCGCCGCCGTCAGGGCCACCGTGAGGAATGAATTTCTCGCGGCGAAAGCTTGAACAACCCCGTCCGCCATCACCGGCTGCTACCAGAATTTTGACGTGGTCGACGAACATGCCGGTACCGAGGATGGCTATCCAGGGAACGGTACAATACTGATCACACGACCACGAGACCCGTGGTCTTCAAACTGGACGCGTCCAGCTGTGGTTGCAAACAAAGTATCGTCTTTTCCAAGACCGACATTGGTGCCCGGCTTGAAGCGACGGCCACGTTGGCGTACTAGGATGGCGCCTCCTTTAACGATGTTACCATCGAAGCGTTTTACTCCCAGACGCTGAGCTTGGCTATCTCGACCGTTTCTGGAGCTTCCTTGCCCTTTCTTGTGTGCCATAATCGCTTAGCCCTTGGCTTATTTTGTTTTGATGTCTGTGATTCGAACCTGTGTAAATTTCGTTCGATGACCGATTGTTCGACGCATACCCTTTCGCCGTTTTTTTATGAACACTCGAACCTTGTTGTCTAGTACTTCACCTTCGATGACTCCAATTACCTTGGCACCAGCTACATGGGGTGAGCCGCTGATAAACGTTCCGTCGTCGGTGGCGACCAGCAGCACGTTGTCGAAGGTGACAGATTCACCTGTCGCTTCGGCTCGATGGCTAACCGTGACCTGTTTTCCAGGCTCGACCTTCGTCTGACCTCCACCGCTATCAATGATCGCGTACACCAGACAACCCTTTCGTGAATTTAACTACGACCTTGTATCTGCCTACTAACTACTACCAGACCTAGTGCGACACCTCTGGAATCGCACTAGACTAAAACACAACCAGAGAGAGTACTACTGCAGTTGCTTCTCTGTAAAGCCATCCTATCGAAGTAGGATTCGAGTGCCGCGAATGGATTCGTTGCTCAAGGTTCCCAAGAATGAAGGTAAAAGTCGGTCCATCAGTTCAAAATATGATGATAACGCAGGCGTATTTTGGCGAGCGTCATACAGGATCTCTTCACGATGTCGCTCTGTATACAAGGTCGCACCCGTGCCACCGTCAATGAAAATGAATTTTGGACTAAGAACGTACCCTCTACGTTCTTGGTAGGTGCGGGTCGGAACAACCCGCCGTCTTCCTAGCGAATCGTAGACTTCTCGCTCGCGCGACACCATACCAGCGCGTTCGTAGGGCGCGAAATGGATGGTTCCCGTCACGATAAGTGGGTTTTGATATTCTTCGCCGAGTTGTCGCCAATAACTGGCGTCTGAGAAGATTTGCTCGTAAGCTTCCAGATCTTCTTCTGAGAGTTGTTCTGCCGATTCGGTATCGGCGTCGCCTAGTTGCTGATTGACCGAGTTGTCTTCCTCAGGTGTCGGTTTAATTGGCGGAACGAAGTCGGCTTGTTCTTTAGCGGCAGTTATTAAGGCAATAACTTCAGAATCGATGACTTCGAGGTCTGAATTAGTCCGTAGCTGACTCCTTAGTAATCTGGCTGTCTCCAGATTGGTATCGACATCATCGGTTCCGCCGACGACAAATCCAGCGATTAAGATCCGCTGGAAACCAGCGGTATCCAGTTTAGGCTCAAGTGGCGTTTCGACAGGAATCTCATGCAAATTTGTACATGCAAAACTTGTTAGTAACAGAGTCAAACTAGCGATCACTCTGAATACGGTCATTAATTTCCCTGAAGAGATCATAATTCTGTTGGATCATGATGTTATTCGGTTCTAAATCCAGCGCCACTTCATAGGCCTCCCTGGCTTCGGCAAACAGTCCTTCCTGTTCGTAGGCAATACCAAGATTGTTCCAGGCGGCAGCATAGCTAGGATCAATCGTCGAAGCTCGTTCCCAGCGGTAGACTGCTTCTTTCCAAAGACCTTTTTGTGCCACGGCAATTCCGAAATCAACTTGAGCCCTAGCGTCAGAGCGTTCGTCTGCTTGGACGAAAACCTGATTGCCAACGGTTAACAAACTTGAGAGTAGTAAGATCCTAAGAAGCATACCTGTTCTATCCACTATAGCCACGTGTTTATAGACCGGCAAGTCTCATTGTCCCTGGTATTTTGAGGGCAACATAATCAGTGTATACATCTCGGGTTCGACACGAAAGATGGTTTGGCCTTCTCGACAAGTTGTCAAACTTTCAGAGCATCCCAATCCTGCGTCGTCTATCGATTCGCTAAGAGTTTTTGAGAGTTAGAGATGCGGACAGATTTTTGATACTAACGCCAGAGTTCTTACTGTAATTTTGAATCCATTCGTGCCAGGACCATCTGGAAAGTATAGTCCTGTGGCTGAAGGGAACTGAGGCGCGGTATCGTCGACTAGTCCTTAACTGTTGATTGGGTTGAACTTAAGATGTTTACGGACATGGTGAGCAGAGTTCTTGCTGCTCTTGGTATAAGTATAAAGAGCGGCGACACGTATCTAAGGAGTCTAAACAGTGTTCTCGCAGCTTGAAATTGCCGATTTCTTTCGCCAAATTTTCGGTTCCGGGATTCTCGTTTGGTTAAATCAATTCTCACTGGCTCGACATAGCCTCTTGCCGGGATGATGTAACGTAGATATATATGAAGGTAGCTACCTGGAGCGTATGAGGAAAGTTGAGACCACATGGCGAAAGCGTTAGTTGTCGTCGAATCGCCGTCCAAGGCTAAGACGATCAGCAAATACCTTGGTAAAGACTACAAAGTCGTTGCCTCAGTAGGACATGTACGCGACTTACCGAAGTCTCCCCAAAAGGTGACTGAGGACGGTCGTCGACTGGATGAAGGCATCGACACAAATAATGGTTTCCTGCTCGATTACGAAATCACTAATAAGCGGGTTATCAAAGAATTGAAAGCTGCGGCCAAAACTGTCAGTGAAATTTATATAGCGACTGATCCCGATCGCGAGGGCGAAGCCATCGGCTGGCACTTGGCCGAGCTCCTTGGCACGAAGAAACGCAAGGTCAGTCGGTTGATGTTTAACGAGATAACCAAGCGGGCTGTTTTGGCTGCACTGGAGGATGTCGGAGAAATTAATCAGCGAATGGTGGATGCACAGCAGGCGCGTCGAGCTGTTGACCGGCTTGTCGGCTATAAGTTGAGCAAATTGTTCTGGAATAAGGTTCGGCGTGGCTTAAGTGCTGGCCGTGTGCAATCAGTAGCGTTAAGGCTCATATGTGACCGAGAGGATGCCATAGAAGCCTTTCAGTCTGAAGAGTATTGGCACATTCTGGCCCGTTTGGAAGGTACTGCTCCTCCCGAGGTTGAAGCAAAGCTGTTGAAGAAAGGAAAAACCAACATCAAGATCGCTACTCAAAAAGAGGTGGCGGCCATTCTGGCTGATCTTGAGAAGTTAAAATTTGTTGTCAAATCTGTTGTGACTAAAGAGCGAAAGAAGTCAGCCCTGCCGCCGTTTATTACGAGTAAGTTGCAACAGGCGTCAGGTTCACCCGTGAAACGGACTATGGCAATCGCGCAGCAGCTTTACGAAGGTATTGAATTACCGGGAGAAGGCGTGGTTGGGCTGATCACTTATATGCGTACCGATTCGACACGCGTGTCAGACCAAGCAGTTGGAGAAGTGCGAGATTTCATTGGTAAGACCTACGGTCCTGCATACGTTCCCAGTGAACCTAATCGATATCGCTCTAAGAAAAACGCTCAGGATGCGCACGAAGCGATTCGCCCGACCTCAACCATCCATGATCCAGGAAAGGTCCGTTCTTATCTGACAAAGGAACAGTACTACCTCTACCGCTTAATCTGGAACCGATTCGTTGCTTCGCAGATGCTACCGGCCACCTTCGATGACACTACACTAGATGTGAGTTCAGGAGATTACGTTCTCCGCGCCAAGGGGTCGGTGCCTAAATTTTCTGGTTGGATGGCTGTCTATGAGAAGGACACCCTACAGGACGGGCTTAGTCCTGAGACCTCAAGCGACAGTGAGACTGAAGCTACCAAAGGTCTCTTACCGGTGCTGATTGAGGGTGATGAACTGAAGCTTAAGAAGCTTATACCAGAACAGAAATTCACCCAGCCGCCTCCGCGGTTTACCGAGGCAACCCTCGTAAGGGAACTGGAAGAAAATGGTATCGGACGTCCGAGTACCTATGCTTCGATTATCGGAAAAGTTCAAGAGCGTGATTATGTCTTCAAGATCGAAGGGCGTCTAAAACCGAGACGACTTGGTCGCGTTGTGACTGATCTTCTGATTCAGAACTATGAGGCTATCGTGCAAGTCGATTACACCAGCGAGATGGAAAAGAATCTCGATGAGATCGAAAGTGGTGCGGCAAAATACTCGGATGTATTGGGGAAGTTCTACAAACAACTTGTTAAGGACATTGCTCGTGTCAAAGAGGAGATGCCAGATATAAGAGGAGGGACTCCCACGTCTGAAATATGTCCTGAATGTGGAAAGCCTTTGCACGAAAAACCAGGAAAATTTGGGATGTTTCTCGGCTGCAGCGCGTATCCGGAATGCAGACACACCGGCGAGATCGAAAACGAGAAGGAGTTAGCGAACGAAGCTGAAAAAGAGCCGTGTGAGAACTGTGGGAAGCCCATGGTTGTCAAACGTGGCAGGTTCGGCCAGTTTTTTGCGTGCACCGCCTATCCCGACTGCAAAACAACACGAAAATTAATTTCAACTGACTCCGGAGTGTCTGCTGCGAAACCGGACCAAGTCTTAGAAACCAAGTGTCCGAAATGCGATTCGAACTTGGTGGTTAAGCAAGGAAGATTCGGAGAATTTACCGCCTGCAGTAATTATCCAAAATGTCGGTACATACAACACAAGAGTACGGGGGTTAAGTGCCCGTCAGATGATGGCGAAATCGTTGAGAGGAAATCTAAGCGTGGTCGGGTATTTTATGGCTGCAGCAACTATCCAGATTGTGATTTCACGCTATGGAAAAAGCCAGTTAGCGACAAATGTCCGCAGTGCAAAGCACCGTTCCTAGTTGAGAAAGTGACCAAGCGCTGGGGGCGGCAACTACTCTGTCACGCTGACGATTGTGACTACGTCAGAACAGAAGAAGAGTTGATTGCAGGTTAGTAGATTGAAGACCGACTCAGAATTGATTCTATCGGAGCAGCTTGTCCTGCGATTAATCTGTTTGTTAGGACCATCAATTCTCGTATCTCGAAATCGAACTGTCGCATGATTTCTATCGTTGGTGGCGGGCTTGCGGGAAGTGAAGCGGCCTGGCAGGCCGCGCAACGGAGTGTACCGGTTACCCTATACGAAATGCGGCCAGTCAGGCCGACAAGGGTGCATCAGACCGACTACTTTTCGGAACTGGTGTGCAGTAATTCGTTCCGAGGTACACAGCTTGAAAATGCTGTAGGCCTTCTCAAGGAAGAGATGCGACGGCTCGGTTCTCTGATCATAAGAGTTGCCGATGAAACTCGGGTTCCGGCCGGTGGTGCCTTGGCTGTTGACCGCGAACGGTTTGCAGTAGGTGTTACTAGGGCTATTGAATCGCATCCGTTGATCCATATTTGTCGTGAGGAAGTAACTACTATTCCAGACAATGATGCTCAGTCACCGTTCATTGTGGCTACTGGACCGCTAACTTCAGAGGCTCTCTCTTCTGAGATCGTGAAACTAGTTGGCGCCGAACACCTCTTTTTCTATGACGCGATCAGCCCTATCGTGAGTGCCGATTCTATCGATCGGAACCAAGTTTTTAGAGCGTCTCGATACGGCCGTGACATGCCAGTTGAATTATCTGCAGCAGTGGCTAGCAACTCGGTGTCAACAAGGGGGGAACTTACTGAGACCGGAGATTATCTGAATTGCCCGTTGGATCGTGAGCAGTATTTGTTGCTCCACCAAGCCATTCTCGATGCCGACTGCGCGGCGGGTCATGATTTTGACAACACAAGGTTTTTCGAAGGGTGTTTACCAGTCGAAGTAATGGCACACCGCGGGGTGGATACGTTACGTTTCGGACCGATGAAGCCGGTTGGACTGCGCGATCCAAACACTGGTCTTCGCCCCTACGCGGTCGTCCAACTTCGCCAGGACGATTTGGCCGCCGATCACTTTAGCTTGGTGGGGTTTCAGACACAGATGAAGTGGGGGGATCAGCAGCGGGTACTTCGACTGATTCCTGGTCTTGAGCGGGTCGAGTTTGTTCGATACGGGATGATTCACCGAAATACTTACATTAATGCGCCTCGTGTACTTGAGCCGACGTGGCAAATGCGAAACCGCCCCGAGTTGTTTTTCGCGGGACAGGTCTCGGGCGTTGAAGGCTACGTCGAGTCAGCGGCATCCGGCTTGATTGCAGGTCTTGCCGCGGCCGCACTCCAGACGGGGTTTTCGTTTCCGCGCTTGCCTAGAACAACGGCGTTGGGAGCTATCGGGTTTTATGTTTCCCATGCCAATCCTATTAACTATCAACCGACCAATATTGCATTTGGTTTACTTCCGTCGCTCGACCACCCTCCTCGAGAAAAACGAAGTCGCCGGCGAGCAATGGCCGACCGTGCGTTACGTGATCTGGCTAGCTGGCAAGAGAGTCTATTCACAGAACAGATGGTGAGTCCGAGTGAATAATTCCAATATCGCGGCTGAACAAGTTCGAGCGTTTCTTGAGTATCTCGAGCATCACCGAAGTTATTCTCTGAATACGCTGAGGGCTTACCGATCGGACTTGTCACAATATCTGTTATTTCTTCAGAAGTCACAGAAACTGAATGGGTTAGCCGAAGTGACACTGGAGTATTTAAACAATGACACTGTTTGGGCATTTCTGAGCGAGTTAGATAAAAGAAAGAAACGACACTCGTCTTCGGCGCGAAAATTTTCAACTATTCGGTCGTTCGTCAAATATCTAAAACAGGAAGAACTTTTGAACGATGATCTCAGAAGACGAAGAAAGAAAATGCGTTCGGATCGAAAACTTCCCGTGCGTCTGGACATTAACGAAATGCAGACGTTACTTGCTGCTCCGGATACAGACAAACAACTTGGCCGCCGCGATCGTGCAATTCTGGAGTTGCTGTATGCATCCGGTTTGCGGTTGAGTGAATTGGTGGGGGTTAATCTTGGAGACCTTAATTTAAGTACCCGTCTGCTCCGGGTGATAGGTAAAGGCGACAAGGAAAGAGTTGTGCCTTTTAATCGTACGGCTGCCCGCGCCATTCAGGATTATTTTTCGGATCGAAGGCAACTTGTTGACACGGAAGGACCGTCAACAGGAAAGGACTCTACATATTTCCAGGAGAAGCCATTATTCGTTAACTATCGTGGGGGGCGACTCTCAACCCGAAGTGTCGCTCGGTTGGTTCGCCACTATGTCATCAAGTCCAGCACGAAACTCGAGGTTAGCCCGCACAGCTTGCGGCACTCGTTTGCAACGCACCTGCTTGAGCGGGGCGCCAGTTTGCGGGACATTCAAGAATTGCTGGGCCATTCGGACATAACGACTACGCAGCGCTATACCCATGTGAACGCCGCGCATTTGATACGGCAATACCGAAATGCACACCCACGAGCGTGACTGAACTTTTTACGGGGGTCGGTACCAGCGCGTTCAGCAGTTCGGTGTGAGACTTGACTAAGTGTCTCTTGTTTTGTCTGATTCTTCTTGTAGCGCTTCCCATTGGTTCATGAGGTCTCCAACTTCCCACATAAGGTGTTGGTGCTGACTAATCTTTTCTTGGGCGGATGCTTTGTCGTCGTAGAAGTCCGGCTGCGCCATTTTGACTTCAAGTTCTTGAATGGTTAACTCCTGCTTATTGATCCGTTGCTCCAACTCAACAATTTTCGCTTTCGAGGCCTTCCTTTGTCGTTCGTAACGACGTATCTCGGCTTGTTTTTTTCGGTGAGCCTCGGCTGAGTCTGGTTTGGAACCAACCTGAGCAATCGCGGACTGGTGGACACTGGTTGGGTTCTCGCTTCGCTCCAGCTTGCTCAGACGGAATTCTTCATAGAGTCCGGGATAAAGCACGGCTTCGCCGTTTCCTATTTCCAAAATCTTGGAAGCAAGCCGGTCAACAAAGTAGCGGTCGTGCGAGACAAATATGAGCGTGCCTCCATAGTCGGCTAGTGCGTCTAGAAGTACGTTTGTAGAATCGATGTCAAGATGGTTGGTCGGTTCATCGAGAAGAAGCGTGTTCGAGGGACGAAGCAGCATTCGGGCTACCGCTAACCTCGTGCGCTCACCGCCAGACAAAACGGCGACACGTTTGTAAATGTCATCACCCGAGAAAAGAAATCCACCGAGGATGTTCCGAATTGCTGGGACCATCTGAACGGGCGAGTTTGCAGCTAGGGTGTCGTGAACAGTAAGCCTCTCATTAAGGCGCGTGGCTTCGTCTTGGGCAAAGTATTGAGCTACGACGTTACTACCTTCGATTCGGTCACCGGTGTCAGGTGCTTCTGCGCCGGCTAGTATTCTCATAAGTGTTGATTTTCCAGATCCGTTTAGACCAACAAGGGCAACGCGATCACCTCGTTCGATCAGCACATTAGTGCGATCAAAAACGGTTAGTTCTCCATATGTTTTCTTGATCTCCTTTAATTCGATTACTGCTCTAGCGCTTCGGGTACAACTTGGGAACGTGAAGTGGACTCGTTTTCGCTCCGGCGGGACCTCAATGGGTTTGATCTTCTCGAGCATTTTGACTCGACTTTGGACTTGAGCTGCCTTGGTCGCTTGGTATCTGAAACGGTTTATAAACGCTTTGATACGAGCAACCTCCTCGTCTTGACCTCGTTTCTGTTCCCGCAGATGCTGGAGACGAACTTCCCGTTCAACCAAGTAGGCGCTGTAACCGCCCTGATACGTGGTCAGCTTTCTCAGACCTATCTCTACAACTTTCGTAACTACGGTATCGAGGAAGTATCGATCGTGAGAAACCAGCACGACGGCGTGTGGATAGGCAACCAGGTAATCCTCTAGCCAATTTCGTGCTTCTAGATCGAGATGGTTTGTCGGTTCATCTAGCAGCAAAAGGTGAGGACTGCCTAGAAGAAGCTTCGCGAGTGCAATTCTCATCTGCCAACCGCCCGAGAAGGTCTCACACGAATTGTCAAATTGTTCCGTTCGAAAACCTAAGCCCAGGAGCACAACTGCAACCTTGGCTTCGATATCGTAGCCACCTTGATCGTGGAACGTTTGTTGGATATTGCTGTAGCGATCAAGCATTTGATTGTGTTCGGTTTCGGGAATGCCAGGGTCACCGAGTCGGCTCTCTAGGTCATGCATTTCCCGCTGGATTGAGAGCAGGTCACCAAAGCCTTCGCAGGCTTCCGTAAATAGAGAGTTTCCACTATGATTCAGGCCCTCCTGCGGCAGGTAGCCGACAGTTAGGCCGGTGGATCGAGTGATCGCCCCTTTGTCAGGCTCATCCAGGCCGACCATCATTCGAAGCAATGTGGTTTTACCGGAGCCATTTGGGCCACAGAGTCCCACGCGATCGCCTGAATTAACATGCCAATTCACAGCGTCGATAAGGACGCGAGCACCAAACGCTTTTCGAACTCCTGAAAGTTGAATCCTCACAGAACTATAAGTCTGACCTAACTAAGGAATGAGCTTGAGGATGAGACACTGGCAACCAGCCTCTAGGGGTTAACTGGGATGTCCAATGTTTAACCTAAATAAGGTTGTGTCTGCCAGTGTGTTGTGCATTTGATCGTGATGATTTCGTTGTGTGGGTCCGCATTGATGCGTTCAGTACGCTGCATTAAACAATTGAATTGCTGCTGATTCAGCACGTAATCTCTAGAGTTGAGAGCCACTAAGATGTTGCTAATTTAGCTGGTTACGGCGCCAATGAACAAGGTTCAAGGTTCATAAAGAAGTAGCCAAATTCATCTTAGTTGCGGTTGAACTGATCTACAATGCCAAGGATCTGGTTGCGTTATATGAGTCAACAGCCGTCGTGTCTCCGTATATGCAGTTTACTGACAGTCGCCATATTGGTAGGCTGCAATTCGCAGGTACCTGTCGATCAGGCAATCTCTGTAGAGGACGTTACGACAGGTTGGCTCGATCTAGGGATCGATAACCTCGGCCGAAATAAATTGGTTCCTACCATTTCTTTCCGTCTGGCTAACGACTCTACCGAATCAGTTCGGACGCTACAGCTGATGTCCTCATTCCGGCGCTGTTTCACTGAGGGGCAGATGGATACCATTCCAGAGGATTCATCACCTGATCCGCTAGCTGGAACATGTGCGGGTGAAATGCAGGAGTGGGGTAGTGCCTACCTACGTGCTGTTGGTCGCGAGGGACTTGCATCTGGTGCAGCCACAGAAAGCTTCACGATGGATTCGGGGCGAGGCTATACCGGAGAGCAGTCGAGACTTGACATGCTACGGCATCGATTGTTCGTAGACGTTAAAGTTGAGCTTTTTGTCAGGCGTGGGTCAGATCAATGGGTAACCCTTGGCGAGCATTCGATTGATCGGCAGCTGCTTACCCGGTAGCGGCCTCATATGTCAGCTTTAGCCAACGCAGCCACGCTTTCCCCTATAGGCGCGCCGTTAGCGGTGGCCTGAAAGTCATTGGGCCCATCATTTGACATTAGATGCTGGCGTATCACCCTCCGGCGATTCTCGCGGTGTCGGTCTTCGTAGAGGATTCGGTCCCTTAGACGGTGCGGCGATTATTGTTTCGAACGTTATTGGGAGCGGCATCTTCATCGTGCCCATTTTTGTTGCACAAGCCGTTCCCAACCCAATCGCGATCTTGAGTGTTTGGTTTATTGGAGGAGTCTTGGCTTTTGCAGGTGCCATGGCGTACGCCGAGCTTGCCTCACTCCGGCCTCGAGCTGGAGGCGAGTATGTTTATCTTCATGAGGCGTTTGGTCCTGTTGTTGGATTCTTGACTGGCTGGACGTCATTTGTTGCCGGCTTCTCGGGTGCAATAGCCGCAGGTGCTGTTGGGTTTGTGATTTATCTCGAAAGGTTTTTCTTCACTGCCAGAGACACAGAACCGATCCTGAGTCTTTCGTTGGGATTGGTGACTTTGAGTATCTCGTCTCAGTCGATCATTGCTCTTATGGTTATTGCGGTGTTTACGGTTGTACATATCGTTGGGATTGGTCCCGGTGGTCTTGTTCAGAACTTTCTTGCGACTCTTAAGGTGGTTTTGTTAATGGCCTTCGTTGTTCTGGGATTTTCGTTCGGCCAGGGGGCGGGTCACAATTTTGTTGATAGCGGCGGGCCTGTAACGATGTCGACTTTACTGCTGGCTTTAATTCCAGTCATGTTTAGCTATTCTGGGTGGAATGCCGCGACCTATGTCGCTGAGGAAATTCGGGATCCTAGTCGGAATATACCCTTGGCAATGGGAATCGGTACAGCACTTGTCGTGACGATCTATCTTCTCTTGAACCTTCTGTACCTCTATGCCCTTCCGGTATCCACGTTGGCGACCGTTGAAACACGTGTGGTTGATGCGGTGGCCGGCCAGTTGTTTGGGCCGGTCGTCGCCGCGCCCTTGGCGATAGCTTCGGCGGCTATGATCGCGGCGAGTGTGAGTGCTATGGTCTTGGCGGGTCCTCGCGTTTACTACGCTATGGCTCAAAATGGACAGTTCTTTTCGGCAATGGCTAGGATTCATCCTCGATACCGGACTCCTACAATTGCGATCATTGCCCAAAGCCTCTGGGCCAGTGTATTGGTACTGACGGGAACATTTGAGCAGTTGGTTCAATACACTGGATTTGCGGTGGTCCTGTTTTCAGGGGTTGCAGTGTCGGCCGTATTTGTTTTGCGACATCGAGACCCTAGGGCCCATCGACCGTTCAAAGCATGGGGCTACCCCGTGGCTCCGTTGGTGTTTGTGTCTGCAAGTTTTATGATGGTCGTCAACGCGATCTTTCGGAGCCCGGTTACCTCGTTAGCTGGGGTGGCCATTATCGCTGCGGGCGTGCCTGTTTACTTCGCCGTTTGGAAGAAATCGATGTTGAGAAAGTCATGAACCAAAACACTAAGAATGTCACTTTTTACGGCACCACGGTACTATCGGTGCGTCACTTGGGGAACACAGTGATGGCCGGTGACGGTCAGGTCACGCTGGGGGCGACGGTTGTCAAACAGAAGGCATCTAAGGTTCGTCGTCTCTACAATGACAAGGTTCTTGCGGGCTTTGCGGGCTCGGCCGCAGACTCATTTGCGCTTTACTCACGTTTTGAATCGAAGCTTGAAGCTTATCGCGGAAACCTTGAACGGTCGGTTGTGGAGTTGGCTAAGGACTGGCGAACCGACCGCATCCTCAGGCGGCTTGAAGCAATGCTTGTTGTTGCTGACCAGTCTTCTACCTTTCTTTTGTCCGGGACTGGTGACGTCATTGAACCTGATGACGGCATTGTGGGTATAGGCTCTGGAGGCGCGTATGCAGTGGCTGCGGCAAAGTCGTTGGCCCAAAACACTGACCTTGAGGCAAGTGTGATTGCTACCCACGCCATGAAGGTTGCCGCCGAGATTTGCATTTACACCAATACCAATGTCACGATCGAAGAACTCTGACCCGTTTTTGTGCGGCGGTGATGATGGATGTTCATACCAACGCTGATGCCAATTTGTCTTCCTGAAACCACCGCCACGAGTGTTGATGCTCTGACACCTCGTCAGATCGTCAGCGAGCTCGACAAATACGTGGTTGGCCAGAGTCGGGCTAAGCGTGCCGTAGCCATTGCACTTCGCAACCGAATGCGGCGGCAAAAGCTTTCGCCAGACTTAGCTGAAGAAGTTGCACCCAAGAACATTTTAATGATTGGTCCCACCGGTGTGGGTAAAACGGAAATTGCTCGACGACTGGCTCGTTTAGCACAGTCGCCCTTCATCAAGGTTGAGGCATCGAAATTTACGGAAGTTGGTTATGTTGGACGAGACGTCGAGTCAATGGTCCGCGACTTGGTCGAGCTTGCAGTGGACATGGTTCGAGGAGAGCGCGTAATCGAGGTGCAAGAGAAGGCTCGAGATAACGCCGAAGAGCGCTTGCTTGATCTTCTCCTGCCTCCCGTAGTTGTGCCGACGACTGTCTCCTCACCCGATCCTCAAGGGGCTCGGGACTTAGCCAATCGAACCCGTGAGAAGTTCCGAGAGCAACTTCACGCTGGTCTTCTTGATGCTCGGGTTGTTGAGGTTGACGTTCGTGAGCGGGGCACACCATCGTTTGAGATTGTGACTGGAACATCGGTTGAAGAGATTGATATCAATGTTAAAGATATGCTGCCAAATCTGTTTCAGGGACGGTCGAGGCCGCGGCGGATGAAGGTGCCAGAAGCACTTGAGCACTTAACGCAAGAGGAAGAGCAAAAACTTGTGGATATGGAGAGTGTTGACCGGGCTGCTGTCACAAGGGTTGAGCAGGCCGGTATTATTTTTGTCGACGAAATCGACAAGGTCGCAGGGCGAGGAGGAGGCCAAGGGCCCGATGTCAGTCGAGAGGGCGTCCAGCGGGACATCTTGCCGATTGTAGAAGGCACGACGGTCAACACAAAACACGGGATGGTCCGAACGGACCACATTCTCTTTATCGCGGCCGGTGCGTTTCATGTGTCGAAGCCGTCTGATTTGATTCCTGAACTGCAAGGACGGTTTCCGATTCGGGTTGAATTGGAGGCTTTAGGCACCGACGAATTTATTCGAATTTTGACCGAGCCGAAAGGTGCGCTTATTACTCAGTACATGGCACTTCTTGCGACCGAAGGTCTAGACCTTCGGTTTGGTGATGACGCCGTGAAACGGATTGCGGAGTTTGCCACACTTGTTAACGAGCGAACCGAGAATATAGGTGCGCGTCGGTTGCACACAGTGATGGAGAAACTCCTTGACGAGATTTCTTTCGAAGCCCCGGATATGCTGGTGCGGCAAGTTTCGATCGATGCAGAGTATGTCGAAAAGATGCTTGCCGACGTGGTGAAGGATGATGACCTGTCTCGTTACATTTTGTGACCCAGTTGAAGCGCAGCGTTATTACCTTGCTCGGTCGGTCGCGCCCAGATCATTGTAATGATTAGATCCCTTCGGTTGGGGACAGTGGTAAACGCAGCAGCGATGCTAGCCTTGCTTGGTGTGGCGCTCGGCTGTGGGATGCGTGGTCCTCCACTTCCGCCCTTGGTGTTCGTGCCCGGTTCAGTAACGAACTTGGAGATTGAACGAGTCGACAACGAGGTTTTCATTAGTCTAGAGGTACCCTCCGCAAACTCAGATGGCATCGAACCTGCTGTTCTGGCTCGCCTGGAAGTCTACGGCCTCACCACGCAAGCTGATCCGGAGCGAGTGGTGTTTCCGTTGCCATTAACAGAGTGGTTCGAGTATGCAACTCTAGTGGCCACGATTGCCGTGGAGCAACCTGATAGTGTTTCGGGGACGGACGCCGAGTCTGACCTTGGCCAATCACAATTGGCGCGTCAAGGAGAAGAGGTGACCGTGGTCGAGTCATTGACTCCGGAAGTGATGGCTCCAGTCCTAATGGAACCGGACAGGGGCGATAACCAAGAGAAACAACCAGAATTTGGTATGTCCGTCAAACCATTGTCGTTGGCGCTGGCAGCTACGCCGCCTCCTCCAAGACGGACTTACGTTGTGGTCGGTGTCTCAGATCAGAACCGCCAAGGTCTGCCATCGGAGCGTCTAGACATAACATTGGGAGGCGCTGCCACCGTCCCAGGAGCACCGACTATTACCTACACTGAATCAGCAATGTCTTTGGAGTGGGTTCCACCCCAGTCAGCAAGATTGCCGGTACAAGAGTTGATAGATGATTCGCTTCTATCATCGGAGCCGATCGTCAAATTTCCAGAGGCGACAAAGTACTTTGTATACGCGGTCGCGACTGATGTTGACGGCGAAAGAACTGTCGGGCGAAAAAGAATCGAACCACTTAACCCCAGTCCGACGGCGGAGACTTCATATGTGGAGTCTGGGATAACGTTTGGATTCGAGCAGTGTTACACGGTGCGAGCACTGGATGAAATTGATTTACTCCAAGTTCAAGGTCCTGCGTCGCCATCCACTTGTGTGACGCCGGTGGATACCTTCGCGCCCGATCCGCCAGTTGGTCTGTTGGCTGTGGCTAGCCGAGATGCGATTAGTTTAGCGTGGGAGCCGAGTCCAGAGGCCGACATTGGAGGGTATCTGGTCTTGCGTCGAAATGATCCAGGTGCCACACTTCACCCGCTAACACCAGCGCCGATCGCTGAAACCACGTTCCGCGATGTCGACATTCGCAGTGACCAACGGTATGTGTATGTCGTACAGGCAGTTGACAATGCCACACCACCGAATATCAGTCTGGCGTCACTTGAGGTTCAGGAGCAAGCTAGGTAAGAGGAGTCATGGATCGGATCTTTAGAATCGAACTGAAGGGTTCTTCCGTATACGCCCTTCGAGATGATGAGGAAAACACATGGCATCGTCTCAGCGGCGACCTATTCGGCGAGTTTACTCGAGGTCGCGCAATAGAGGGCGGAGAGTTTCGGGTGCTCACGCCGGTCCTACCGTCAAAGATAGTGGCGGTAGGATTGAACTACCGTGATCACGCCGAAGAGATGAACAAACCGTTGCCAGAGGAACCGCTAATCTTCTTAAAACCCTCAACCGCCGTTATTGGTCACGGCGACGCCATTGTGATCCCCTCTACGGCTGGGCGAGTTGATTATGAAGCCGAACTTGGAATCGTCATTGGGAGACGTGCCAAGGACGTGACAGTGGAAACTGCGCCGGATTATATCCTTGGGCTAACCTGTGTTAACGATGTGACGGCGCGGGAGCTGCAAGCAAAAGACATACAGTACACACGAGCTAAGGGTTTTGACACGTTTGCACCAATTGGACCTTGTATTGTGACAGGCGTTGATGGCAGCGCGCTGGATGTCGAATCTTGGGTTAATGGTGAGCGAAGACAGGCATCCAATACCCGCGAATTAATTTTCGGTCTTCGACAGCTCGTTGCTTTTGTTTCCGGAGTTATGACGTTGCTGCCCGGCGACGTCATAGCAAGTGGCACACCCTCTGGAGTTGGTCCGCTGACAGCGGGTGACCAAGTAGTCATTAAGGTTGAACAGGTGGGTGAACTTTCTAGTCAGGTAGTCGGAGAATCAAAACTATGAAACTGTTCGTCGACACGGCGACTATTGAAGAGATCGAGGAACTTTTGCCTCTTGGTATAGTCGATGGGGTAACCACAAACCCTTCACTTCTTGCAAAGGCAGGGGCCGATTCTCGCCAAGTGCTCAAGACAATCTGTGACCGGGTAGGCGGACCGGTTAGTGCTGAGGTCGTGGCCACTGAAGCCGAGGCCATGATTCAGGAGGGACGTAATTTAGCAGCGATAGACGAGCATATCGTTGTCAAAGTGCCCTTCGGACGGGCCGGCGTTACTGCTTGCGGCGCGTTGGCTGGCGAAGGGATCCGCGTTAACGTGACGCTAGTGTTTTCTGCGACGCAGGGCTTGTTGGCTGCCAAAGCTGGTGCGACTTATTGCAGTCCTTTTGTGGGGCGACTCGATGACATAGGTGTACCTGGAATGGATCTAATTAGTCAGATCGTGAATATCTATGATAACTACGACTTTACTACGGAGGTACTTGTCGCGAGTGTCAGGGGCCCTATGCACATCATTGAGGCTGCGCAAATGGGTGCGGATATCTGCACATGCCCGGCCAAGGTAATCGATGCAATGTTCAAGCACCCCCTGACCGACATCGGATTGGAAAAGTTTTTGGCTGACTGGGAGAAAGCCCAAACAAAACGTGTTTAATTTTGGACTCTCATGGATAAGAATCGTCGTCTCGAAGAATACGAGAAACAGGCTGAGTTGGGCGGTGGGGACGCTCGGCTAAAACGCCAACACGACGCCGGAAAATTAACGGCGCGTGAACGAATTGAAGTGTTTTTCGACAGTGGGACCTTTCATGAAGTTGACAAACTTGTGACACACCGCTGTCGTGATTTTGGGATGGAGGAGCAGTTGATTCCGGGGGATGGTGTTGTCACAGGTTACGGTCGAGTTGACGGTCGTGGAGTTTATGCGTTTGCCCAAGACTTTACCGTTTTTGGCGGCTCGCTATCCGAGACTAATGCCTCGAAGATAGTTAAGGTCATGGACTTGGCGGTTCAAAACGGCGCGCCACTGGTTGGTTTGAATGACTCTGGGGGAGCCCGCATTCAAGAGGGTGTGCTGTCGCTCGGTGGTTACGCTGATATTTTCCTTCGTAATACCCTAGCTTCAGGGGTTGTGCCGCAGATCTCGGCGATTATGGGGCCTTGTGCTGGTGGGGCCGTTTATTCCCCAGCAATTACGGATTTTACAGTCATGGTCCAAGGAACAAGTTACATGTTTGTAACGGGCCCTGATGTTCTTAAGACGGTTACACATGAAGAAGTCTCAAAGGAAGAATTGGGTGGCGCGGCAACGCACAATGAACAGAGCGGGGTAGCGCATTTTTCAGTTGCCACAGACCATGAGTGCTTAAATCTCATCCGGAGACTACTAGGATATCTGCCAAGCAACAATTTAGACGATGTGCCACGGGGCGACTCCACTGACCCGGTTGATCGGGAAGAAGAGAGCCTCGACACCCTGGTGCCGGAAGCTCAGAACCAACCTTACGATATCCTCGACCTCATTCATCGCGTTGTCGATGACGGGGAGTTTCTTGAGGTGCACAAGCACTTTGCACGTAATCTCGTCGTTGGGTTCGCCCATTTGGCCGGGCGGTCAGTCGGCATTGTAGCCAATCAACCGGCCCACCTAGCTGGCACTCTTGATATCGATGCTTCGGTTAAGGGCGCTCGATTTGTTCGCTTTTGTGACGCGTTTAACATTCCCTTGGTTACTTTCGAGGATGTTCCAGGGTTCTTACCTGGGACTCGCCAAGAGTACGGAGGCATTATTAGGCATGGCGCCAAGTTGCTGTTTGCCTACGCTGAGGCAACTGTTCCGAAACTGACTGTTATCACGAGGAAAGCGTATGGCGGCGCGTATTGCGTGATGTCCAGTAAGCATCTCAGAACCGATTTAAACCTTGCTTGGCCCACAGCTGAGATTGCGGTGATGGGACCAGAGGGAGCAGTCAATATTTTGTACAAACGTGAGTTGGAGGCGGCTAGTGATTCGGACCAGTTGCGAAAACAGCGGATCGAGGAATTTCGAGAAAAGTTAGCCAACCCATTTATCGCGGCGTCCCGTGGTTTCATCGACGAAGTAATTCAGCCGCGTTCCACCAGACCAAGACTTATTGCCGCTTTGGCAAGTCTAGACGGAAAACGGGACAAGAATCCTCCTAAGAAGCACGGAAACATTCCTCTTTGAGCCTGTGGTAGTGCTGGTGGCGTTCATGCTGATTCAGGATTGAGAGATGGCGTGGCAGGCCTAACGTTTTAATCCATAACTATCACTAAATGCTACACTTAAGTGGAGTTTGTGTTTTTGGATCAGGCACTTAATAGGTGAACTTTGAAAGTCCTTATTGCCAATCGAGGTGAGATCGCCGTACGAATCATGCGGGCGTGTCGAGAACTTGGTCTGTCGTCGGTCGCGGTCTATTCAGATAGCGATCGTTTGGCACCGCATGTGCGGTATGCAGACCAAGCTGTTGGCCTGCATGCTGATTCTCCAGACGGTACGTATCTTAATATCGAAAAGTTGATTAAAGCTGCTAATCAAACCGGGGCCGAAATGGTCCATCCGGGATATGGGTTCTTAGCTGAGAACGCTGAATTCGCCATTGCTTGTGGATACGCAGGGCTTAGGTTTGTAGGTCCTCCGCCTGAAGTCATCGCTCTGATGGGAGGTAAAACGAGCGCTCGGTTGGCCGCCAAGGAGGCTGGCGTGCCTGTAGTGCCAGGCACTGAATCATCCCTAGATGTCTCTCTTGCAGAGGATGCAGTTTTGGAGATCGCCAAGAATATCGGTTATCCACTTTTTGTAAAGGCTGTTGCAGGCGGTGGCGGAAAGGGCATGCGCCTGGTTAACGAGTCTACCGAATTAATTGGAGCGGTCCAGACTGCCCGTTCAGAAGCTCAGGGTGCATTCGGTGACTCAGCGGTCTATCTGGAGCGTTCTGTGAGTCCGGCCCGTCACATCGAGGTCCAGATAATGGCCGACAACAATGGACGGGTTGTACCGTTTATTGAACGCGAATGTTCTGTCCAGCGTCGGCACCAGAAGGTAATTGAAGAAACGCCGTCACCTGCCGTTAGCGAGAAAACCCGCCAGGGTCTGGCTGCGGCTGCCCGTGCTCTTGCCGAGGGCGTGGGCTATGTCAACGCGGGGACTGTTGAGTTTCTTCTAGATGACGAAGAGAAGTTCTACTTTTTGGAAATGAACACCCGGCTACAAGTGGAGCATCCGATTACAGAGATGGTCACGGGTATAGACCTCGTTCACTGCCAGCTTCGCGTCGCTGCCGGTGAGGCATTGAATATCGATTCCGAGATGGCGCTTAAGCCTCAGGGCCACGCTATCGAATGTCGGATCTATGCTGAGGATCCCGAAATTGGCTTTATTCCATCTCCTGGCCGCATTACGAGACTTGTCCAACCGTCTGGACCTGGAATTCGGGACGACAGTGGTGTCGATGAAGGTTTTACAGTGCCAGTATTTTATGACTCAATGATCTCAAAACTGGTCGCGTGGGCCCCCGATCGAAGTCAAGCTATTGAACGAATGAGACGAGCGTTGACCGAATATCAAGTTGAGGGCGTTAAGACGACGCTACCTTTCTTTCGGTGGATGCTTCGACAACCCGCTTTCTTGGAGGGAAATGTCGATACAGAATTTCTAGACAAACTCCTCGCGGACAGGCAGCGAGGCAGTTTTTCCATGGGCACTAGTGAGATTGATGAACACTTTGTGCTGGCGGCTGCGGTCCACACGTTTCTGACGACCGAAAATAGATCGTATGAATCATTATCGCTCCAGGACTCGGATATATGGCGCCGGACCGCACGACTGGAGAGTCTTCGATGACAGCACTAAAACCGATCGAAATCGAGGTCAAGGGAACGCTGTATAGCGTGACCGTTGAACCGATTCCAACGGTGGCTGGCCGCCTCCGCGTGGCGTGGGATGAGAATGAATACGTCATCGATGCCTGCCGGATCGACCCTCAGACCTTGTCGTTGGTGGGGGAAGGAAAGACCAGTGACAGTATTGAAGCGCGTGTAGTGGACTCCGGGAATCGAAGCGACCTCAACGTTACGATCGACGGTGTGTGTCTACATGCCAGAGTTAACCAAGGTTCGCGCATCGTTAGTGGCGACAATGATGATACGGTGACTGGCCAGAACGAGGTTATTGCGCCGATGCCGGGAAGAGTAGCTAGGCTGTTGGTCCAAGTAGGGGATACGGTTGAAGCAAGTCAGAGTGTTGTTGTTATCGAAGCGATGAAGATGGAGAACGAACTTTCGACTGAACGAGCCGGTATCGTTAAACGAATCTTGACCTCGGAAGGGGCATCTGTTGATACAGGAAGCGTGCTTCTTGTAGTCGAATAATAGAGTGCGAAGTCATGAGTGACGAACGGTCATCGGAGGCGTCGACGACGAACAGTGCCAGCGTGTCATGGTCAACGCGGTGGCAGCGTCTATCTCTAGTTCAGTACCTACCTCTCAAGTTTCGTCGGTATGCCGGCCGCATGTTTGTTGCTGGTGTTGCACTGATTGCTGCGGTATTGGTTTCCATCGTTACGGTCGATTTGGGTCCCGCTGTCAGGGCGCAAGCCGAACGAGCTGCATCAACTTATCTCGACCGACCTGTTCATATCGACCGCCTCGGAACTTATCTGCTTCCGGGACGGTTCTTAGTTGAGAACTTGGTCATCGAAGGATTGTCACCTGAAGACGACCCGTTTTTTACGGCCGATCGGATTATTGTGTCAACCTCTTGGTTGGCTCTACTTCGAGGTGAGATTCTTGTTGATGACGTTGAAATAGGTCCTTGGCGAATGGTTGCAGAAAATTTTCAAGATGGCCGGCAAAGTTTTCCTCGATTCGTGTCCCAAGATGAAACTCGAACTAATTCAACTGTCGCTGATGATGACGTAGTTTCAGACCAAAATAGTGGTCGGAGGTTTGTGACGACTGTTCAGAAAATCCTGGCGCACGACGGCGAGTTTATTTACCGCGACCACAACGTTCCTTGGAATGTGACCGCTAGAAATGTCGACGTGACGATGGCTAAGGGCGACAGCTATGGCGGGGAAGTGTCGTTTACTGACGGGTTGGTAGAAATAGCAGCATTTGAACCGATGAAGGTCGAGATGCGTGCCGACTATGAACTAGACGGTGCTGACGTGAACGTGTCTCAGATGGACTTGACGATGGACGGGTTTTATTCGGATGTTACCGGAAAAATTGATGTTGCAAATTGGCCAGAACAGACCTACCAAATCGTGGATTCAGATATTGATCTTCCCGTGATGAAGGATATTTTCTTCGCCGGCGACCCCTTCGCAGTTGCCGGTGATGCTCGTTTCGTTGGTGCGTGGCACCTCTTTGATGGTGGACGTGAACTGACGGGGCGGTTCCAGAGCGATGACTGGACACTAAATGGGTTGGCGTTTCCTGACACTAATGGCTCATTAGTTTGGACACGAGATAAATTCGAAGTTTTGGACTATATGTCTGGGTTTTACGGTGGCGATGCTAGGTTGACGTATTTGATGGCGCCGCTTGGGACTGACGAGCAGGGCATGGCAACCCTAGAGGCCACAGTCACTGACGTTGATGTCTCAGCTTTGTCGGAAGCCGTGGCATTGGCCGGAGTGAGACCAGAAGGGGTGGCAAGTGGTCGCAACCTACTTCGTTGGCCATTGGGTCAGTTTGCCAGCCATACAGGCACAGGACGTCTTGAGGTTGTGGCGCCTAGTGGGTCTGCTCCGCTTATGACTCCCCGGGCAACTGGCAAGAATCCGTCGGTAATCGGGTCATACGCATCCGTCGAATTTTCACCAGCTGGCGAGCCTTGGAGGTTTCCAGTCGGCGGTGAGGTTACCTACACAATTAAACCTGAATGGATTGAGATTGCGCCAAGCCGATTGGCCACACCGGCAACTTGTATCGATTTTGAAGGTAAAACGGCCTTTGGTGACGAGTCCAACATACCGTTCAAGGTGTCTAGTATCGATTGGCAGGAAAGCGATCGATTGATGTCTGCGTTCATGACCGCCTTTGGTCGTGACACCAATGAGTTCTTAATTGGTGGGCGAGGGCACCTAAATGGGGTCATGCTGGAAACATTTTCCAGACCTCGGATTGAGGCCAGCTTTGACGGCATGGGAATCGAAGCATGGAATGTACCTTGGGGGCGCGGTAGGGGTCGCGTTGTTGTTGAAAATTCGTATCTTGACGTGGTTGATGGTGTTTTTGGCCAAGATGGGTCAGTTGTACAGGTGGATGGACGATTCGCTATTGGCTTTCCGCGAGTTGACGGTGGTGAAGAAATCAACGCTCGGTTTGACCTGGCGTCATTTCCTGCCCAGCGTTTACGCGATGTCTTTGCACTCGAAGGATATGAGATTAATGGTCCTCTGACTGGCGAGATTCATCTGTACGGCTACTATCGGGAGCCGTTCGGGTTTGGAAGTTTGAGCCTCGTAGAACCAGAAGCATGGGGTGAACCCTTTGGCTTTGCAGCGGCTGGTCTTCGGTTCGAGGGGGTGGGTGTCAGGATGGATGGCTTGGAGCTTGGTAAGGGGAGTGGCCAGCTCACAGGTGCCACGTTCATTAGATGGGACGGAACTTATTCGTTCAATATTGACGGTCGAGACATCCGCTTGGAATCAATTCGAGGTTTTGGCGTTAACCGTGCGCGATTGGGCGGAAGTGCAACGTTTGCGGCTAGTGGCGCTGGGTCGTTGGCTGATCCCAGCTATGAGGTCCGTGGGGCCATCAGAGACCTCAGCGTTAATGATGAGATTGTGGGACAGTTGTCGGGTCGCGTGAACGTCCGCGAAGGGGTGATGGGGATTGAAGTCGAAGCCGGGTCACCAAGTTTGGCAATCTCGGGTTCTGGGCGTGTCGACCTGTCTGCTGAAAATGACGCTGATTTACTTTTGCGTTTCACCAACACGACATTAGACCCCTACGTTCGTGCATATACCTCAGTGGTGCCTGAAGAGGCGTCAATGGTGGTTTCAGGGACGTTGCAGGTGACGGGGCACTTGCAAAATATCGATGCGCTTCTCATGCAGGCAACCATTGAGGAGCTTGAACTGGGGGTTTTTGACTACTTGGTCCGCAATCATGATCCGGTCGAACTCGTGCTTGACGACAACGTTCTTCAGGTTCTACACATGAATCTTGTTGGGGAAGGGACCGCACTCAAGGTGTCGGGACAAGTTGATTTGGTTGATGAACAGATTGCATTACGTGCTGAGGGCGATGCGAATCTTGGGTTTTTGCAAGGAGTTTTTCCAAACCTTCGGAGCTCGGGCACGGGAAACTTGATTGCTGAGATCAACGGAACATTTCGCCAACCAATTATCGTGGGTAATGCCACTGTCGACGGCGGGCGGGTTAGACATCTCTCTCTTCCCCACAGTCTTGAGGAGATTGAAGGCCAAATTGTATTCGAGCCGAACAGTATTCGCTTTGATGCTCTCAGAGGTGTGATGGCCGATGGTCAGGTGCAGTTTGGTGGACGAGTTAGCCTCCGAGGATACGAGCTTGGAGAACTGAGCATCAGTGCCTCGGCGTCAGAGATGAAGCTCAGATTTCCAGAAGGTATCCGTTCTGTTGTCGATGCGGAGTTGACGCTTGGTGGCGAGATCGATGACGCCGTACTGGCTGGTCGTGTCGACGTTCGAGACGCTGTGTGGCTGAATTTGTTTGAGCCGAGTACGGACTTTTTAAGTTTTACTAATTCCGATAGTGCGTTAGTCCAGCAGTCGGTCGAGTCGACCTTGCCGCTGCGATACGACGTGGATATCGTTGCTCCTTCGAGTTTGCGTATCA